>Ga0126336_10000025_pt1 | contig 28559 bp, 18 predicted proteins | sample SidCmetagenome_FD_92530 | JGI IMG/M metagenome (GOLD analysis project Ga0126336, IMG submission 92530) | Coral microbial communities from El Islote,Puerto Morelos, Mexico - Siderastrea C C metagenome | ecosystem: Host-associated > Invertebrates > Cnidaria > Coral | place: El Islote,Puerto... | reverse complement strand
TTGTTCTTATGGGGTAGAGTTGTGGGGGGGGGGGGGGGTGGTGGGGGGGGGTGTTATTGGGGAGTTGGCAGGAGCCTATCGGCCGCCTGTATATTCTTCATAATTTCTTGTTATGTTAAGTGTTAGTGGTTGTGTATTACTTGGAATTTTCTTCGATCTATATTCACCTTACTCTGCCTGTTGTAAACTGGCCCACTATCCGCACAAAGGCATTTATCAAAAGGCTAAACGCTATCGTAACGCTACAGAGTGTGATACACGATTTTGTGGTTAGAATGAAGTTCATTTATCTAATGGGTATATAGGCGTCAACGCTGTTTCCTAACGCAAGAGGCCTAAACAAAGCCTTTAAAAGAAGAAAACTATTCCGGTGGCTTCATCTCACAAAAATTGATGCAAGAGACGTACAGCGACGCCAGCTTGGAGGCATTTTCGCGAGCATAATTGGGTGGCGACATTTTCTTCGTACACAGTTCAAAACATAGTAGAGGTGTTATGATTCTTTTCAGACCCTCTTTGAGCAAAGAGGTGCTAAATGTCACTGCAGATAAAAATGGCAGATTTCTGATTGTAAATACAATCGTCGATGAAGGTGAATTTTGCCTCGTTAATATTCACGCTCCAAACGACCCGAACCAGCGAATATAATTAATTTCTATCAAAAAATAACCGATTCCATTCGTAAATGCCAAACTGACAATATCAATAGCAATATAACTCACTCTGTTGACGCACTTTGTAACAACTATGACCTGGTCGATTCCTGGCGCGAAGGTAATCAGCATGAAATGCAGTTTACCTCGAGAAATAGCCCAGGGAAAATGAAATGTAGGCTGGATTTCTCTCTTTTAAAAGCAGACTATAAATTGGCAACCAAATGCATCGCAACGCGGTTAGAGAAGGTACTTCCTCATCTGATCGAAAGTGATCTAACTGGGCTGATCAAGGTTGTTTCATCGGCAGGAACATCCGCCTAATTTCAGATATAATTGAACAACATGAAAATAAGGAGGGAACGATACTCCTCCTAGACTTTGAAAAGGCCTTTGACTCGTTAGGATGGGATTATCTTTTTAAAGTGCTTGCTATTTTGAACTTTGGTCAAAGTTTCCTCAACTGGATTCATACTTTTTACTCCAATATTTCTAGTTGTGTCCTCAATAATGGCTACTTGTCAGAATTTTTTTCTTTACAAAGAGGTGCAAGACAGGGGTGTCCTCTTTCAGGATTGCTCTTTGTTCTCGCTGTAGAGCCTCTCGCCCACCAAATACGAATCAATGGATCAATCAAAGGTCTGAATAATGGAAATAAGATCAGTAAACTCAGCTTGTACGCCGATGAAACCACTAAATTCGTTCGGGACGTCTTTTGGGCGACCTTATTTACTATTCTCGATCAATTCGGTGACCTTTCTGGTTTGAAAAGTATCAAGTCGAGAACCAAGGTTTTGTGTCTTGGTTCTTGGAAGAGTAGATTAAGCATAGACGAACCTTTTCTTATTTCGTGGCCGAAACAATACGTTACTGCTCTTGGAATTGTGTTTCCTTACAACGTTCACGTTGGGGACAAAATAAATTTTGATGAGCGGCTCGCTAGACTTAAAAAGTTTTAAATACCTGGTCAAACAGACATTTAACGATCTTAGGCAGGATAGCCATTGTCGAAAATCTAGCACTTACCAAACTTGTTTATAGCTACACGTATTAAACGTTCCCACCGAATTTGTAAAAGACATCAACAACAGAATCTTCCCCTTCGTTCGGAACTTCAAACCAGATAAAATCAAGAGAAAAACGCTGATTGGCCCAATATGTAACGGCGGTCTTGACCACCTGAGTTAATCGTTATTGCAAAGCAACTGACTGCCACTGGTGTGCCCTCCTTGATTCCATGTTAGGTAAGGTCGGAGAATTGTTCTTATTTCAATGTAATTACGACCTAAACTTTCTTGACCTTAAAAATCTTTCTGCTTTTAACAAAAATGCTTGGGCAGTTTGGCAAGACCTCAGTTCCAAAGTTCCCCTGAACGCGAATGAATTTAAACAATAAATCATATGGAACAATCGGTTTATAAGGAGTAATGGAAAGACAATTTATTATAAAACATGGGTTAATAAAGGCATTTTGAAAATAAGTGACCTCCTTGATACCGATGGCCATTTCCTTTCATTCGAAATTTTTAAATGCCAATTCGGCGTTCGCTGTACTTTTCTTGATTATGCTGGTGTTCTTGCAGCAATTCCAAAAGTTTGGAAAAGCGAAATCGTAAGCAATATCGCAAAGGGTGATGGCGAACCCTTGAAGACTCTTTCCAATGGCCATGCCATCTCCTCTACTAGAAAAGCCCGTTTAATACTTGCAGAAAGGTCCTTCTCTTCTCCCATCCTCGAAATCAATCTCCAAAAAACAAAAGCCGAATATAAAGGCTGTCTACGAACTTCCTTTCAAAGTCACCGTTGAAAATAAATTGAGAAGCTTTCATTTTAAACTCATACATAACATCATACCCAGTAATCTCTTTTGTCTATAAAAAGAGCATAAGAGATTCACCAAGATGCGATTGCTGCCCTTTCCAAAACGAAACACTTGTTCACATGTTTTGTGAGTGCCCTGATGTTAAAATCTTCTGGAAAGACGTTATAATGTGGCGGAATACTAAGCGTCCGGACAACATTAATCTTAATTTTATCGAAATTCTTTGCGGCTACAAAACACAATTACCAGCTTTTACGCGTTAAAGCATTATCTTCTTATTGCTAAATATCATGTTTATGTTGCAAGAAACCAGTCAGAGACTCCGAGCTTACAGGTCTTTTTACCTTACTGGAAAGTAAAATTAAATGCGAAAGACAAATGTCCATTAAAAACTATAATTATAAAAAAATACAGAGCTAAGTGGACCACTCTCTCCATCTGCGATGCGTGAGTAACTAATTTTTATGCTTTCAAAGAAAATGAAGCCTACAGTGTGCCTTTAAATATACAGTAATAATAGTTAAGGTGCCGTATATATCTTTTTACATCTAGCGTGTGTGTGTGTTAGCATATCTATCTTTTTCTATACGTGTACCTGTACTGCATTATATAGTATTAGTTTCGTTAATAAGTAGGCAAGCTTCTTTCTTGTATAGTGACAGTAGGTTGTAAGCTTTCAGTTCTAGTTTTTACAATTCCGTGTATTGTATAGGTATTAGTATTAGTAGTGTAAGTATTATATTGTAATTAGTGTAAGCATTGTATTGTGGGTGGTGTAACTAACGTATTGCACGTAGTGTAAGCATCAGATTGTAAGTAATGAAAGTATCGTTTTGTACGTATTAATAAAATGCTCCATAAAAGCCCAGCTTCACTGCAAAATTACTCTTGATAGCTTTGAAACGATACACAGTACTTATGCAGCCCACTACAGCTTGAATTCAGCGTGAAGACAATTTTTCCTGTTTCTCAGGCTCAGGTCAAAGTTAAAATGGAGCCTTGCTCTATTGAAATAGAAGCAGGGGCCTAAAAAAAACTGAATTTGCACAACCCAGACTACACAAAAGTTTTGACACCGGATTCTTGTAGAACAACATTTCCTCTTTCAAATTAGGTTCTATGTAGAGTGAGATTGTGGCATCACCAAGCTTTAGTGCCAACCTACCTCCTGTACTTAAACATCACTTAGTTTTACTCAGCTCGATTAGCTTTATAGTTATCCTGAGTAAACATTACCTCTTTTTTGTATTAATATATTAAATTGTAAAGTTTAACTTTTTTTCCTTTTTCTATTTGGTAATAAAGCTTGTTGTTGTTGTTGTTGTTGTTGAATTTACCTGCACCTTGAATACCACATGAAAGAGAACAAAAACCAAAATATTTTAAATTAGATATGAGGACTCTGAGTTAGTCACGTGACCAATCATGTGACTTTTAGCATGAATAAGTGTTGCTTACCTGCAATATATCAAACTATATACTTGGCTAAAAATGCAACACAAGGAATATATTTAGGGGTAAATCGGCCATTATAAGCTGCATTAGGTATAAAGCGTTTGCCAGGTGACAGGTCACGTGACCTTAATTGTGCGCAAGTGCCTGGTATCTACGATGAATCCTTTTCACAACTTCAACTTTTTGTGAAAACTGAAATAATTTTTCTTTTGTTTTTTGACAAACTGTTCACGTTCGCGTTCTGTTCTGTTCGCCTCAATTGGATCCTTTGAAATTGAGGTGGCTTGCTTTTTCCGTGCGTTCTGGAAATCTACATCGGCCATACAAGTATGGCCGATACATGCTTCTGTGAAGAAAAGGTTGTTCACTTCACAGAAACAATTCCAGGCACATGCTGACTGCTGGCAATGGCTTGTTGTTAGCTCGATGATACTATTTGGCCCGCTGTCTTTTGACATCAAAACAAGAACCAATCTGTCTTCTTCTAATTTCCAGCCGTTTTCATCAGGCGATGGCAGAGTCTGCATAGGCACAAGGGCTTGTTTCCAAAGATACGTTTGATAGTTTTCTCGCCTAATGTGGTGGCCGAGAGTGTCAGATGTTGGAGGAAGCTCCTCGCTCTCATTGATGTTTTTGCCAAGAGGAAGTAGCGGCCATCGTCTGCTTTCGCAAAGCATTTCTTGGGACTGTGTTCTTCACCTGACCTCAATAGAGTGAATTCCTATAACCCGTTTCTTATATGCTAATGAGAATCACTAAATGCTAATGAGAAGAAGAATTAAGAAACTGAGCACGCACAACTGAAATCATTTCTTTAAATTCCTAATTGTGAACATTTCAAAATAATTAATAACAAGCTTTAAAATGAGCTATTCTTTTTTCCCACTGTTTGCTTACCAGCGTGAGAAAGTACCGGCACGAAAGTGTTTCTGCCACAGGTGCCTGAAAGTCAGCCTTTTAATTTAACGCAGGGCTGCATGTGGGATACGCGAGAGAAGCGTAAGGCGTGTTACATTCTCACGTTACACTACCACACATAGCGCCCGAGACAGAAAGACTCTATTGTTTTTATTGTACAACGACAAATTTTGAGCGAAAAATGCTAACAATTGCAATGCGATTATTATGTCACGAAAAATGGAGCGGGGAAGCCCCCAGGCGATTGACGTGTACACGGAACCCATTTTAATGCACGTTCTTCATTTCTAATAATTTACACTGGAAATGGTTAAAAAGCTAGCATTTTGTTTACCGAAAATTGCCAACAAACGGGCACTATGCACTGATAGGTGCCTGCTGAGGAGAGATACTATCGCGTCACAGGACCGATGACCATGATCGATTTCGACCAACGGAGCACGCCAAAATTTAGCGTTGTAGTATGATGCATGTTGAAAATGTAGAAAGTCGTGTGATACAGGTACATGTAAAGCGAGCTGCCTTGTGAAGTTTGTAGCATCCTTTTTAAAAAGACAACTTGAAACCTAGTGTGCCAAGTATTAGTTTTCTATAGTTATGAGGGCTCACTAAGGAAGCGTGGAATGCTAGAAGAGCGTAGGTGGACGGGTATGAACCTCATTCAATCTTTCTCTCCTGTTTGAAACCATAACTCCTGGCACTCTAGATCGTGGAAATGTGCCTTGCACAGTCCAGCAGCATCAGTGTCTGTTGACTGTATAAATATCCGGGAAGTAATTGTGATGTATCTTCGCGTGTAGCAAGAGAGCAGTAATGGTAAATCCTCGCTATGGCCTTGGGAGACAGTTACTGCCTTTAAGCTATCTTTGAATCCTTTAGCTAAAACAATCCTCTGATGGGGGTAAAGGTTCTCCTGGGAATGCTGGCATATTTCAATGGGCAAGAAATCTGCCGAGTTCTCTTTAAGTCTTGGATTCGAGATGTACTTTCCCACTAATTGGGATTGGATTGGAGGGTCTGTGAATCTGTACCTCTAAGGAACTTGATTCTCCTCTTTTATACCCTAATCCTCTTTTGATGGATTATTAAAGATACTGGTCAAAAACCAAGTCCTTCGATCCTGGTACAGTACGTTGTTTTGCCTCAAAGTGCGGGTGATGATACCTTTGTACTTAACAGCCATTTATCCAAACGCTGCTGCAGTCCCTGAATTTATCGCTTGAATCGCCATCCCATCCACAATAAATGCTGTAGAAGCAGAGGATGGTGAGAGACTAGGAATAACGTCGATCGCTTTCTCTAGAATGGTCATCAGTTGGCTCTCTGCGGGTTTTTCAAAGGCTACCACCTGGGTGTGCAAGGGCCACCGGAACAGTTGAAAGCTTGTAGCTAAGGTTTTTATTTAGGTTGACTTCTCTATTCTTGGCAACCAGAAGAAGTCGTCCAAATAGCTGACAGTCTGCATTAAGAGTAACGATCTACTCAAGAGAGCTTTTCATCGAAACTTTCTTTGTTGTAGAGGTGAACATTTTAACCTTTTTCTTTGACCATGGCTTCCAGAAATTGACCTAGTCGGTATCAATCTGAGGAAATTTAAAGGCGTGAAATGAACTCCCGATCGGTATTCATTAATCATTTGCTGGATAGATGATTCCTTCAAAAACACTTGTGGGTGAAAGGGGAAGAAGCATCCAAGCTCGATCACACGCAGACATAAACTCATCATTGCTCTGGAACCTTTCCAGTTTCATTTGGTCATAGAAGCATGTTACGGGTTGTCAGCCATACAAGGAAGCTTCCTGGATGGTATTAGGACGTGTCTAGGTGAATCCAACGATCCTCTTTTCTAAGAGTGTTCAGCAAGGACTTGACCTGGAGGTAACTGAACGAATTGCTTATGCTGAAAGGCCACCACCGTGGTTGCATGAGTGGTAATCGTTTCTTCGTTTAGGTCGTTATTGCGAACAGCAATTTGCATGAAGATGCCTGGGAATATATAAGATGCAATAGCTACTCCTGTTTCCGCTTACCTGTAAGTGTCTCGTTTGCAAGAGAGGTGTGCAAGAACTCATGTTTTTCGAACGACGAAAAGCGGTCCACCCCGTTTAGCATAGTGATGAGCTGTTTGAACCGGTTGGGTGTTGGGTGATCTTCCTCTCATCAGAGATGTTTAAATAGGGATCATTGCTTTGACGAAAATGTCTAAGTCGTCGTTATATTCGTTAAGAGTTATAATCTATCTAAATAGCCAGTACCGGCTTGGTGGAAGAAAAGATCTTGTAGTGGGTAAGTCTAAATCGTCCACATTTAGAGGTTGAAGGTTGATGCCCTCCCAGTGAGCAATCTCACCCAATCTCCACAATGTGAATGAATGAAAGAAAACCGTACAACCCAGAAAAAAACCTTTGAAGAGTCAACTCAATCAAAACATTGTGCTGTAAACATACCAGAGCGTGGTCGCCAACGGCGAGGTTATGCACTATAACTCCTGGGAAAAATCTGCGGGTCGACCCGCAGTTTTTTTAAAGCCAAGTTAGGAACGCATCACGAAAAAGTTTACTTTGTTTTCGGTAGGAAAGATATAAAACTGGTGAAAACCGACACTAGCATTAGAAAGAGCACTACCCAAAACCCGACAAAAAGCTTAATTTAAGTCAAAAGTCGGCGAAAGAGGGGGCTAGGCAACTGCACTTATTCCCGCTTAATTCCATGAGAGAAAATAATAATCATATTAACATAACGGGCAACGAGGTCTTTAATGCAGCGGGAATAAATAGCTCATTCATTTAGCTTAATGTACTTTTAAAACGGTCCAAAATATTTCACGCACTCTGATCACGTGACAGGTGACGTCATGACAACAAGGCTTTTAGAGGAATTACTTTAATGGCAAGGTTTGTTAACATGATAATCGTCGTTGCTTAGTGCTTTAGTCTTGTGTACTTATTGCCCACTCAGCCCCAGACCCCTTAAAATTCCACGGTGTATCGCCTCCGTAATTTTCAAATGTTGGAAATCAACTGGCAACCACAGTATCACCGATACGAATCTCCTTCAAACTATGCTTTCACACTAAGTTAATTTGATCTCTAATTTGTAATTAACAGAATTATCACGTGACCAATGACGTCACCGAGCAGTAGTTAACATGTAATCTACAACTGAGAGGGGTAATCCCATCCCATACGAAGAAGCTGAAAGTCATCTACTGAAAGTACTGACAGATATATCGTGGCGTTCTGGCCTGGAAAGTGGAGATGTACGTAGATTCCACTTCCGTTCGGAAAAAACCTGAGGAAAAGGCAAACATTAAAATATTCCATAGCAGAAAGACCTTTTTACGGATAGCTCGTAAACTGTTCTCTATTCTTCCACAACGAGTGTAAAGAGTGAGAAGACGGAATATAAAATACAATTTGTAGAATATACTCTAGCAGGTTAAGTCTCCCGCAAAACATATTCCAGCACTAACTATGTTTCACACTGAATTACTTTAAACTAATTTCTAATTTTACAGTATAATCACGTGACCAATGGTGCACAAAGCAGTGTTTGACATTAAAGATATTTTATGGCGGATGTAAACAACAGGTAATGTAGTATCCAGAGGGACTAAAATTGACAGAGTTATTAAGCATTGTTGCAAAGAATCATGTGAAGGTTTCGCACCGCAACAATTATCGCATCGCATAAGATTGGGCCAAAAATTTGGCTTTCGCCTTCCAAGATTCAGGCATGCTTCGATCAGGAGACTATCAATGGGCTCAAAACATCACTCAATACTCAAATCCAAACAAAGACATCATTGACGGTCTACAGCCACGCAATCAAGATACACAAATCACTTGTATTTATGCCCATTGTATGCAGGATATATAAATCCCAACATTTCCTATTAATGGGCGCCCACCGCCAGTACTTACATCCAACCAAAGAGACCATTCATCATGGTCTACAGCCGTGCAACGAGGATACCCAACAGCGTCCTCTCTACAAACACTTGTATTTATGCTCGTTGTATGCAGTATATCCGAACCCCAACATCTCCCATCAATGGGCTTTCACCACCAATACTCATATCCAGCCAGAGACCATTGATGGATTCCTAGTATATAGATTTAGCTAAGCCTAAAAGCGGAGCTCCACATATTTTTTTTATTTTGCTGATACTCATTCAAGTCGCTAAATAAAAAAAGAAAAGAAAAGAAAATTCCTTTACCCTCTGAGTATCGAACTGGGGTCGCCGGCATCGCAAGCCGACACGAACACCACTACATCACGCACGCTGACACTATTTGAAAAATTAGTTTTACAACTTATTTCTTTTTCCGTGACCTGATGCCGGTCGACATGAACATGCTGGTGTTTTTCCTGACAAAATGTGTTCGGTCGCCGCAAAATCCATAGTTGTGGACAGAAAGAATCGGAAGGCACTAGCCCGGCTATATTTGGCGTCGGGACCGCGGCCAAATGTTGCGAACCTAAGCGTTGTGCGACCGAGTTCGCAGCAGAACAAAGATAAAGTCCTCGAAGGGCAATTTCGTACCTTGAACTTTTCGCCTTCCACCAAAAAGACAACTGAGTATTCTTTTGATTTTTTTCTTTCGATTTATAGACATTTGATATTTTTTCTCAAGTTCGTTTTGCTAAGCAAGCTAAGCTCTTAAAAAACCTCTTTTTCAAAAGCGACGGTGGTCTTGTGATTTCCCGCCAAGAAAAACGCCGGTTGCCAGAAAGCACCGCGCATTTCCCGCCAAGAAAAGGTGGCATTCTCAACCCCACCCCCGTCGGGATGCCTTGGGACTCCTTGCCGGAATCCTTCTCCCCCAGAGTCTGTACGGGCGTACGTACGCTGACGTGACAACCAAATTTGGTTTGCAATGGTGCTCCGCTGGCACGACGCGCTCGGGCTCCGCTATGAACGCCAATTCGGCACACAAAGATTACCCTTTCTGCAAAAAGAAAAACGATTGTGCTGATGTCCCTGATATGAAGGATTTGAACCAAAAAACCCAACCAATCCCCAAACCTCCCACTCAAACCCTGAACTGTCCAATATCAACAGCATAACATAGATTAGGTTTTCACCTCCAAGAGGAAAATACTCATATACTCTTTGAGCGCACTGACCGCTTGTTCCACTATGTTAAGGAAAGGACTGTAGCCTGGCAGCATCTTCAGCTCTGTATTGGCTGCTGGATTAACAGCATTCCGATGGGTCGGAGCCCCATCATGCATCCAACATACTGGCTCGACCGAATTAAGTTGTTGTCGTGCTTGTGCCAGGAGTCGTTAAAGAGCCGTGCGCAGTTTAATGGACTGAGCCACCGATAGGAGACACGGCCATAGTTATCGTTACATTTCTCTCGCACTGACCGAGGAATTGTCTATGGGCCCTTTCCCAATCTCTAGCTCGCCCGTGCCTTCTAGCAGTCCATATGTTGTATCCGCATTCATCGATAAATACGCAGTGATGGAGAATTCTTTTCGTCATGAAACAGTTGGTATTAATTTAACTCACCTTTGGGTAACATCCGGCCTGTTGCGGCAGCTGGTAGTGGCCTTGCAAGTTTGATACGTATCAACATACCGTCAAGAGCTTTTCCATCAGCCCTGCCGTGTACAAAAGGCCTTGCTGGGAGTCTTTCTTCGAAGTTCCTGGTTAATTTCAGCAAACAGTTCTCATCAACAATCTAATTGAGTCACTCCTTCATTTCATCATCTACCTTCACGTTGTTGCGACCGCCACGTGGCCTCTAATGACTACGTCCTTCTCAGACATGAGTTGCCATAATGCCTCTTGCTGTACTGCGGTTCACCCCTAACATGTCTGTCACCAAAAGGAAGTCTTCGTGGGATCTTGAAACGCCTTAACTATCCTTTCACGATGCTCGTTTTAAATACGGTTACAACGCACTCTGTGCTCCATTTCTGTGAGACGAGTTTGCACATGTAAAACTTCGCTTTCAAATTTAAGTGTCCCATAAAGTCCAATGAGAAATTGAAGATAAACTTCTCAACAAAAACTCTTCTGTAATTGAGATTTCATTCGTGCAATCGATCATTGACCCAAAGGAAACGAATCGTCATAACCACTAAAGAATGTTGTTTAAGATAAAACGCTATTTTAATTGGCCTTAATGAATCTTCTACAGGATGCAAAAATCCTTAATGACTATGCCATAAATTGAAATGTTTCCGCTAATGAAAATTTATTTCCTGGTAATGATAACGCAACATTAACGGACTGTTACAGTGCGTGTATAATGAACAATCCTCTGATTCACCCCACTGTAAGCTTCACCTTTAGGATTCCTATACAGTTAACCCTGTATTGCCGTTTAATATCACTATTTATTGATTCGAAGCCATACTTCCAGTAAAATGCCCTCCCTCGCTGTTGGAGTGCACTAAGTCCCTCATGAAAGAATAAGACGAGTGTAAACACGGAAGGACAAAAAAAAAAACGGAAGACCTAAGGAGGAGCCAACTTGGGTGACAGTCATGACCCAGTGTAAACTAGGGAGCTGATTGAGGTACTCTTTTTTTTCGATCACTCCAGAAAGCTCCAATCTCCTGCTAGGGCGCGAGGCAAGACTTCTAATCTTCGTCAGAAGGCTGTCTAATGACGAAGCTGTTAGCAAGTCCACCACCCTCTTTAATTCCTGATACCGTATTTTCTCGATTAAAGCCGGGGGCATTTATTGAAAACTCGGCCTCGTAGACCCGGCGTTTATTCGGGGCCCGGCGTTTATTTATCAAATGCATTTTTCAGCCATCCATTTTCTAATATCAGTACTGGAGGTTTATTGAACCAAGAACCAAATTTCAAGAAAAAGTAAGTTACTTATTAAAAAAAAACATCACTGACAGGAACAGTGATTGAAATCTTCTCAAGGTTACGTTTCTCCGTGAAACACGGAGGAAGTGTATCGGTAACTTCTCGACCGCAAACGTACTGTGCAAGCAATTTAGAACAAAGTGGTGGCGAGGTTCCTGCTCCATTAGTTTTGAGAAAGGCAAAATTATAGAACCATTCAAGGTACTGCTGGAGAAACGCTGAAGAGACCCTCGGGATGATCCTCTTCTGATGGACAAGCCCGCAGAAAAGTAACCATGATTTAAAAGAGATCGACACGACACCTGATGCGTCGTTTGTTTCATCTGTTTTAGTTAGAAGTACTTTTGTAAGAGGTAGTTTGGTTTGAATATCAGTGTATAAATTCAAATATAATGGTAGAAAGACAACTAGTATGCATTTACGACACATAATCCTGCTTAAATATACTCATCTCGAATAAACGCCGGGATCCCGAATAAACGCCGGGGGCGTTTACTTTAAATTCGGCCCTGTAGACCCGGCGTTTATTTGAACCCGGCGTTTATTCGGGGTCCGGCGTTTAATCGAGAAAATACGGTAATCCCGTTTACGTGCCCATGACACATAAAACATACCTAAGTCAGTCTCTTGACTTACGGCAGGCAAATGCATATTGAGTAACTTAAGCAAAAACAAACTGCAAACACTAAAAACCTCACTGGTGAAGATTTCATCCTCCGTCACTGATCAAAGTTACTGTGCTTCGCTTCCAGAATAACTCCACCAAATGATAATATTAACACGACAAACAATCTCAGTATCAGTGAAAGTCAAGCTAACAATCATTTCCAAACTCAACACAATACTCACTGAAAACTACATTCATTAATGATCAACTGACGTTCCTAGGGCTAAAACGTGGTTTCACTTAGGGACAAAAGGCAACGAGACAATAAACTCAAGAGCTCAACAAAATGATCATTGATCAAACGCTGATTAGAGATGAATACATGGTCCCTCGCCGAAAGTCTTATTTCAGTCACTAAAACACAAGAGAAAAAAGACAATAAACTCTGAGCTCAACACAATATTTATTGAAAAAACGCTCGTTCGTGATCAACAAACGGTCCCTTGTTGAGAGTATCATTTCACCAAGAGACAAGTGTCAAAAGGCACTAAACTCTGAGCTGAACTGAATGTTCATTGGAACAAAAGCTCATTACTGATCAACAAACAGTCCCTTAACGAGAGTATCATTTCACTACGAGACAAGTGTCAGAAAGACTCTAAACTCTGAGCTGAAAAATGCTCATTAGTGATCAGCAAACGGCCCCTTGCCGAGAGAATCATTTCGCCACAACTGTCAAAAAGACAATAATATCTGAGCTCAACTCAATGTTCAGTGAAAAAATGCTCATTAGTGACGAAAAAACGGTCCCTTGGCCAGAGTGTCATAAGGATTTCACTGAGACACAAGCTCACAAATATGCAATTAAACCTATTTGCGGTCCCCAAACGGTCAACCCACCGAAAGGATCATTCCACAAATAGCAAAAGGCAAGCAAAACAGCCTTCAAATGCAATTGATCTTATTTGTAGTCCCCAAACGGTCAACTCGCCGAAAGGATCATTCCACAAATAGCAAAAAGGCAAGCAAAACCGTCATATGTGCAATTGAGCTTGTTTGTAGCGGAGCTCCTTTGCAGCCGAAGGCCGCAGAGCGGAGCACCAGTAACCAGTTAGTAACCTATCGTTCCGAGAAATTTTGGTTGCGACGTCAGCCTATGCCTACCCGTACAAACTCTGGGGGAAGGCGGAGGGGAGTCCCATGGCAACCGGACAGGTTGGTTGAGAATGCCATCTTTTCTTGGCGGGAAATCGCGCGGTGCATTTGTGCAACCGGCGTTTTTCTTGGCGGGAAATCGAATGACTATCGTCGCTTTTGAAAGGAGGTTTCTTTAAAAAACTTAAGCTTTTTTTAGCAAAACGGTTTTTCGATAGTACTGAAGTTTTAAACTTGAGAAAAAAAGGAAAACGTTCAAAGAAAAAAGTTCAAAAAAATATCCAGCTGTCTTTTTAGTGGAAGGCAAAAGTTTAAGTTACGAAATCTGCCTTAGATGACTTCATCTTTGTTTTCTTCACGGTGGAGAGCTTGTCCTGTTCTGAGACACAACCATGTGAAAGAAGCTTTTAAAGAATTTAAGGTACATGATTTGAGCATTACGGTCAAAGAAATTACGTTTTGAATTAGAAATTTAATTTATGTCATTAGAAATGTGCCATTTAATTTTTATTTCTATCTGTCATCAGCCCTACGTCACTACGGAGTACAATGAGAAGCACGCGCGCTTGCATAAACAGCCTTTGTACGCTCGCTTTCATAGCCGAACGATATCCAGCGATAAGCTATCACTTCAGCCTATTCAAGTTCGTGAGTTTTTTTCGAGAACACTTCGTGTTTTTTGAATTACAGTTATTTTCTTGTTGCAATTCCTGGACAGATTTTTGGTATTTAGTTTAATCTGCATACTAGTTCGAATATGGGCCACAACGATGCAACTAGCCAACCTGGTCACTCTGAAAGCCAACATGGCTCTTCCGTGAGCCAGCCTGGCAATTCTACAAATCAAACTGACGATACCGCTCGGCTACAGGCCAAAACACCCGGCCAACCTTGCCCACATTTGAGTGCAACTCTCTGCCAGATCAACACAAATATGGGGTCAATGGCTGATCTTCTGAAGCAGGTTGTGGAGGGCGGTGGTTTTAATACAGACCATACTTCTTCCCGATCTGCAAGGAAGAGACGCCAGAGTCCCCCTCCTTCGGAATCTAGTGATTCCGAAGACGACACAGAACCTCTGGAGAGAGGAAAACGGCCAAGATGCGATGACAAGTTCAGCCTTTCGCCTTCAGATGAGGATGTCGAGGATCTCCTTGGCATAAAAGACTCTGCGTCAAAGGGTGCTGACGGAGCCGAAAGTACTAAAGGCGCGGCAAACGAGGACGAGAGTTACCTGAAAACCCTTGAGGTAGCCCTAGAAAATAATGACCCGGTTGGGGGAAAGATCCAACTGAACTTGGCTAACATAGGCTTGAAACGATGGGGAATATCCCTTTCTAATGACAAGCTTAAGGTGCTGCTCGACAAACACGCAAAACCTGAAAATTGCGCCGATGTTACCGTGGCAAAGGTCAACCCAGAAATCTGGAGCCAAATGCATAATTTTAAGCGAAAAACCAACCTTCGGGTTGGAAATGTCCAGCAAGCTTTAGAAATGGCCACTTTTGCCATTTTAAAATCTTGCAACACCTTGCTTTCCACAAACGCTAGTGGGAACAAGGAAACTTTGAGCCAGAATATCGATGCTATTGCCCTTTCGGCCCTGCCGTGGGCGAACTGTCCCGCTTGCGTAGGGAACAGATCAAATCTTCTTTGAAGCCGGAATTTTATTCTTTATGTACTATTGCAAACGATTCGAACACGCATTCTCCCCTGCTTTTTGGCCCAGATTTAGCAAAACAAATTCGTGATGCTATAGATGCCAACAATATTGGACAAAAGATAAGCTCGTCTGGTGGTGGCGCCCAAAGACATTCGCGCCATTCTCATCACCATGCCGATAATAAACGGCCATACAAAGGGTATGGCTCAAGTGATTATAAACGGTCATTTTTAGGGAAGAGCCAGAAAAAACCGAGCTTCAAAAAGACAGCCGAGAAGAAATGATTCATTCTTTGGAACGCATTAAACAATCAGTAAGTGAATTTCCTTTAGTTGTTCGTGATCTTAAAATCTACCTCGAGGGGAAATGTGACATTTTTCTAGCCGGCGGCCTCGCCAGCTCTGTGGGTAATTGGCAGGAGCTAACATCCGACAGGGAAATTTTGACAACTGCCAAGGGGCAACCATCGAGTTTGACGCCCATCCCTTTCCTGTGGCGCCCTCCATTGTCAGTTTCTCTTCAGAAGAAACCGACATAATTAATAGGGAAATCGACAAACTGTTAGCAAAGGGTATTATTGAGACCACCTCCCATGAACTTGATGAAACGTTGTCCAACATTTTATCAGACCCAAAAAAGATGGCAGCCATAGACTTATCCTTAACCTCACAGGTCTTAACCAATACGTCACATACCATCACTTCAAAATGGACACCCTATACTCTATGCTAAAGTTAGTTGAAAAGAATTGTTATATGGCCTCCCTCGACCTCAAAGACACATACTATTCGGTGGCTGTCAAACCATCAAACAGGAAATACCTCTGTTTTATGTGGAACAATGTCCTCTATCAGCTTACCTGTCCTGTCTTCATGCCCCAGGAAATTTACGAAATTGTTGAAACCTCCTTTGGCGTCCTTACATAAGAAAGGTCACATTGTAGCAAGCTACATAGATGACCTTTTTCTGCTTGACCGCACATACAATCTTTGTGTCGCAAATGTTGTAGACACTTTCGTCCAGTTTGACTCCCTGGGGTTTACAATTCATCCAGAGAAATCAGTATTCATTCCCTCCCAAAGGCTGGTTTTGCTCGGGTTTGTTATTGACTCGCTCGCTATGTCCGTTACAATCACTCCTGAAAAAGCTCTGAGTGTTAAAGTGGCCTGTTTGTCATTGGTGCAAGGGCACTCTCCACCAACCATAAGAGATGTCGCCCGGGTGATGGGGAAAATCGTCTAATCTTTTCCGGGCGCCATGTATGGTTCCCTCTACTACAGGTCCCTTGAACGCGATAAAACTTACGCTTTGAAGATATCCTACGGCAACTTTGATAGCCAGATGACCTTAACGAACGAGTCGTATCAGGAACTTAAATGGTGGATCGCCAACATTGATAAGTCATACAATGTTATTTCCCGAGGACAACCCGTAACCACCCTTACCACCGACGCAACCCGCAGCGGTTGGGGCGCAGTTTAGAAACTACTAGCACAGGGGTCTCATGGTCTGCCAATGAAAAAATTTTAACACATCAATTACTTGGAGCTTTTAGCCGTATTTTTGTGACTGAAAACCTTTTTCAAATCACTTAAAGACACCCACATTAGACTGCTCATCGATAATACCACTGCCATCGCAGTTTTAAATCACATGGGAACAATCCATTCAGAACCCTGCAATCGACTCTGGAAAGAAATCTGGGAATGGTGTATTCAGAGAAACATTTGGCTTAGTGCCGCACACATCCCTGGGCTTCATAACACCACTGCGGATTTTGAATTCCAGCACGGAATGGATGATTGACAGCTCTGCCTCCAGGCTTAATGCACAATTCCCACGCTATGTATCGTTCAGACCTAACCCCGGGGTGGTGGCTATTGATGCATTAACATTACATTTGGCTCAATACAAATTTTGTGCATTTCCCCCTTTTAGTGTCATTGCAACATTCCTTCAAAAAGTTCAGCAAGACGGCGCGACAGGGATCTGTGTAGTACCAGACTGGCCAACACATACATGGTACCCCAAAGCACTACAGATGTGTTTAACGCCACCACTCAAACTGGGACCGGGGAAAAACCTGCTAAAACTGCCGGGGAAGCCACAAGAGTTGCACCCACTGCACAAGTCACTAACTCTGTTAGTACGCCACTTGTCAGGCAACAACTCTATCACATAGGTCTATCTTCAGACACAACTGACATTCTTTTGGCATCCTTGCGAAAAACTACGGGGAAGCAATATAATACCTATCTCTCGAGATGGTATTATATTGTCAAGAACACAACGTGGACGTTACACAGGCGACTGGGATTAGGTTACAGTGCCATTAACACTGCCCGTTCAGCATTGTCGTCTGTCATCACGCTGGGACATAACACTACCTTCGGAGAGCACCCATTAGTCACCCGTTTTCTTAAGGGGATATTTGAACTAAAACCGTCGCTTCCTAGGTACTCAGTTATTTGGGATGTGGGCACTGTTCTTAAATATCTCCAGTCTTTGCCAGGGATCAAAGAGTCGACTCTCAAATAACTGATTAAAAAATCAGCCATGTTATTAGCCCTGGTAATAGCTCAACGTACTCAAACGTTCACCAATCTCGACACGAGACTTATACAAGTGTTGTCTGACAAAATAGTGGTTCACAATAAGGGAAAGCCTGAAAACAAACGCCCTGGTAAACACCTTAGCCCAAATGAATTATTAGCATTTAATCAGGACCTCAGAATTTGCCCAGTAACAGACATCCAACATTATATCGCCACGACGCAAACGCTCCGCCAGGCAACTACATTATTAGTCAGTTATACAACACCACACAAGGCTTTCACAAATTCCACCATAGCTCGATGGGTGAAATCTACTCTCAAAGACACCAGTATAGATGGCAGCACCTTTTCAGCCCATAGCAGCAGGACAGCAGCTTAGTCTTATGGTCTATCGTCTGGTCTCCCTCTACAGGACATTCTAAAGGCTGGCGGATGGTCAAATGCCGAGGTTTTTGCCAGGCACTACAACAAACCTATAAGCCAGAACTTTGGAAATGCCATCCTTGGTCACTTTTCTGGAGAACCTAATGACAGTCGATCGCAGATTTTTGTCGCGTCACGCATCAAGTATTGAGTGTAATTTTCAATTATGTTCTTTTTCTGCAATATGTCCCGCTTTATATTTCATCGCTTGTTGTAACTCACATGCTGCCTTGACATTATTGTATTTTTCCCTGTATATTCGCTGCCTTGTTTCAATTAAAGACACGTGTTTGCATGCCTCTGTATGCATGGTGGACTGTAGTATACAATTTGCTAGCGCCCACGTCTTTGAAATCCCATGGTACTCCGTAGTGAGAGAGAATTCTACAATTAAACGAGACTTACCTGTAGGTTGAAGTTTAATTCGGATTCTATCTTGTCATCGACCCGGAACGAAGGAGTTACATGCCCTCCCTTGCCTTTATTTGGAATATCCCTTCCCTACTCCTTCGTTCCTGTGTGCACTAGCAAGTCACTCTTTTAAGTATGGCTGGTTATGCAAGCGTGCGTGCTTCTCGTGTTACTCCTTCGTTCCGGACTGATGACAAGATAGAATCCAAATCAAACTTCAACTTACAGGTAAGTCTCCTTTAATTGTAGAATTATGCTAACGCTGACTTCCAAAAAATTATTACAAAACGTGCTCAGATTTGAGACAGATGTAGTTTTGAATATTTTGCCATGCTCAGCCAATTTCACTCGCGTGGATGGACCCACGATGCTGGAAGTGTAACGCGAATTGCATTTAAGTATAAACGTACGAGTTTTCGAATAAACTTTTTCAAAAATGATTTCTCCGTCCATTATTTTGTGTTTGTTTATTCATAACAGTAGGTCAAAGCACAGTCGCAAGACAACAGCACAAGCATAACTTCATGATCAGTGAGATTACGGCAAATAATTGCTTTAAATTTTGTCTGCGAGGGTCCATCTCTTTGAGCAATTCTCGATTTTCTTGTTGTAGAAGTTTTAATTAATAATAATCTTTTATAGGAAGCAGTTGTTGGTTTAAAGCTATTTTATCCAAAAAGCTTCTTAAAACTGTTTTGTGCGTTCGTCAAAGCGCCTAACTTTATATAAGCTCACTTCGCGGCGGCATGTACTTAAACCTGGAACGCCGGAACGCTGCAATATTTAGACCCGGAACGCCGGAATACTTAAACCTGGAACACCCGAATACTTAAAACCAGGAATGCCGGAATGCTTCAACTGTAAATGACGATTTAATATACAAAAGATGGCTTAAAAGACGAACAATTAAGGGTAAGCCACGCTACATTATTGACGTTACCTTTTGACCCCCGCCAAAACCATTCTCCTCACTATCCCCACCCCAACCCCCTGCCTTACGTTTTCCTGCCAACCATAATTATTATAATTTATTCATTCCTGGGCTTTTTCGCGCTGGCATCGACATGGAGGACTCTCCAGCAGGCTTAAATTTTCTCCCTAACTTTACGCGGTTAAAGGGGCCACGTCACGAGGATTTTTTTCTATTACAGGGCAATTCTGTGCTAAAATCGTTACTTAGTGTCTCTACTCATACACTAAATGCCCCTGTAAAACTATGAGGAAGATATCAAATGTAGTTTATCACGGAGAGCTTCCCATAAAAAAAATGTTTTGGTGATTTTTGGAGACATAGCATCAAAACAATTTTTTCGACTTTCAATCCATTTCCATCCTTGTCATTGGTAGCAACAGAGGACAGGAAACAGTTTTAGTGCCGTACGTTAGTCTTTAATAACAAATATCATCTACGAAGTCATAAACTGTTATTCCCTTCCCTGTAGTCCCAGCCAAAGCCCAATCTTAATCTTACAAAATCATCTTTATTTCCGAAATTCTTTGTCATATTACCCCTGGAATCATGGTTAATTTTTAACAAAAAAATACTTTCAAAACATCTTATGCTTTTTTTAAGTTTACTCCACTCCACTTTCGCGGGAACTCGGTTTAAATAGTGTCACAACGTGCCCCTGCGCAAGAAAAGTACATAGTTCTACAACGACTGGCTGAGACCACCTATGATGGCGCCATAAGCTTCCAACCGCTTCACAGGTTTTTACATATTTAATTGTATGCTCCACGATTACGCGGTACTTTGAAAGCTTGCGGTTGAAATTGGGCGAACGTCGCTCGTTATATCTTGGCATTCGCCGAATTTGTGCAGTTCGGAAAGGAGTTGAAAAAGGAACAATATCCCCCTCCGCCCGAACGCTGGAATGCCAGAATACTTAAACCCGGAACACCGGAATACTTTAAAAAACCGGAACGCCGGAACACTTAAACCAGGAACGCCGGAATACTTAAACCTGGAACACCGGAATACTTAAACCCGGAATGCCAGAATACTTAAATCTGGAAAGCCGGAATACTTCAACTGTAAATGACCGCTACGCTACGTTATTTACGTTACCTTCTAATCCCCCCCAAAACCATTCTCCTCACTATCCCCATCCCAACCCCTGCCTTACGTTTTCCCGCCAACCGTAATTATTATAAATTATCCATTCCTGGGCTTTTTCGCGCTGGCATTGACATGGAGGACTCTCCATCAAGGTAAGCGTATGCAGCTGAAATTTTCTCCCTTTAACGTTACTCGTTTAAAGTATCATTTACAAAGTGATAAACTGTTATTCCCTTCCCTTTAGTCCCAGCCAAAGCCCAGAGAAAAAGACGTAAGACATTGAATCTTGACTAGCCTGCGCACAGACGTCTCCTATTTCCTTTGCTTCCGTGTGAAGTAAAGGAAATAAGAGACGTATGCGCCCAGGCTAAATCAACTCAGTTGACAAATGTCAGGCACATGGTGTGGGCTCACGTTATGACAGCAATAGTGAAAATATCCAAGCAGTATAAATGCTCTTAGTGACGAGTAAACTGTCTCAAAAGCACATACTCCAAGAACCGTGGCTGTAATTTTTTTTGAGCTTGTGAAGATATATGGATCGTTAAATCTTCATCTAGGGCCAACTTAGGGGGAAACGCTGGTAAATCAAAAGCTACTTGATTCGAACTCTCGCGGTATGTCGACGCCATGCTTCTTTAATCTGTTCTCCACTATGTTGATTTACCACCGTTTCCCCCATTTGTCTTCACAAGCTTACACACACACACACAAAAACTAACAGCCAATATTCTTGGAAACTTATGGTGCAATCCTAGGTGGTCTCAGCCAGTCGTTGTAGAACTATGTACTTTTCTTGCCCAGGGGCACGTTGTGCTATTTGACACTATTTAAACCGAGTTCCCGCGAAAGTGGAGTGGAGTAAACTTAAAAAAAAAACATAGGATGTTTTGAAAGTATTTTTTGTTAAAAATTAACCATGATTCCAGGGGTAATATGACAAAGAATTCGGAAATAAAGAAGATTTTGCATGAAACGGTAAATAAAGAAATAAAAATGAAGGGGAGCCATTCACGGACGATAGCTACACAATTACGGTTCTCAAGAAATTTTTATCAACGTCTGCGAGTCACGGCCTATAGCCATTAGTCTTTTTTTGGCCCGATAAATCATCGCATTTCAGCGCAAAACAGAATGCTTTCGTTTTGATTGACAAGAAAATGATCGTCTTGAACGAGAGCAAAGGCTTGTGCATGTTCCTTTCTGGTCAAAACTGGTCTCCTGGGTATTCCTTCTAAATCCACTAATAGTGGATCATTAACATATGGAGTAACCTTTTGCAAAACATCTCTAATATTCAAAAGAATGATAATAATACACTTCAAAAAACACGTATTTAACATCTTATATACAACTAAGAGGGGTAATTCCATCACATGTGAAGAAACTGAAAATCATTCACTGAAAGTACTGACCGATATCCCGTGGTGTTCACGCTCCGAAAGTGGTAATATTTCAGGGTACTAAGAGTTCTGTCCGGTAACAACCTGAGGAAAAGGCAAACATTAAATTATTCCATTGCAAAAAGGTCCTTTTACGGAATGCTCGTAAACTGTTCTCCATATTTCCATGAAGAATATAAAGAGTGAGTAGACGGAATGTAAAATACAATTTGTATAATATACTCCAGCAGGTAAAGTCTCCCACAAAACATAATCCAGCACTAAAAATTCAACTTTACAGCATGTTGCCCAGTTTTCGCACGGGCCCACTTTTCCTTATTTCCATCGATTGTTAATATCTTGGTCAACCGAAGAATTCCAAAAATAATGGGAACATTTCAGCTATAAATTGCCGGTTTTGGTAGGCTTTTTGACGAAGAAGCAGGTCAATGCGGACAATTTCTTTCGAGGTGAGTAAAAGTATAGCGGCTGATATTTGCACTTTTCACTGCACAGTGAAGGTACCGTAGATAAACAAATAGCTCGTTTTGTAGGTAATTTTGCAAGGAACTTCATGGTTTTTGGAGAGCTGATGGATAAAAGGTGAGAGTGAATAGGAAAACTTTCAACGCCACCTTAAATTTAACTACTCCTGAATTTTAGCGGTGAAATTCGTCGCATACATTTTGACCTACTGTGCCAGTTTTCGTACACGTTTTCTCAAAACCTATTTTAAAATAAGTTGAAGAACTGAATCTTAAATTTTACTGTTCGAAAACTAGTAAATTGCCAGTGTAGCAAGGATAACACGACAACCCTTGCAAATTACGATACACTGTATGTATTTGTTGTGGTAACAACAAAATTACAGCGACACGTTATACACAGGTCATACAAAGGTCACGAATATTCACTAAACTTGATCCCACGCAAACAATCTAAAACGTGAATATAATAAAATAAGGTAGATGTATATGCATAGAATGTTGACGTACACCTTGAAATATCGTTATTTTACGTCTTACTGATTTTTTGCACGTTGCCATTTTAATAAACGCTGGCAAAAGCAGCTAACGAAAGCAAGTGTAAGCGGAAACGGAAGTAAAACGTTTGCTGTTTTAAAGGCGTAAGGGAAAATGAAGTTAAACGTCGAATCTTTTGCAGGCCTTTTCTTGACAGCTGTAATATGCAGAATAGTAATCGGTCAACTACCTTTGCTAAGGCAGTAAATGACGTACGAGACGGTGGATTGAGGGTAAGAAAATCGGCCAAAAAATGGGGGACTAAAACAATCAACACTACAGAATCGATTGAACATCTACCCTGCAATCAACCATTCGCTTTGTACACCAAACATTGGTCGCTAAGCCGATTTCTATCCACAAATAGAAGAGAAAACACGGTAATCATGCAGCAGAGTGGCTGACACATCATTTTGCGTTGAGCGTTTTCCTGAAAAAATCGTGTTTTGTGGATGTACGTAAACTGGGCCAGGTGTACGTAGACTGGGCAACTTACGTTGATACGTAAGATACGTCGATCAAGCGGCAAATCTTTGTACATTTTAAAGGTAAGTAAATGGGCTATCTCTAAAAGAAATCTCAGGAATTTTCATCTTACAGACGAAAAGATATAGCGATTACAAACTAAAGTGTACGAAAACTGGGCAACATACTGTATACCGTCAACGTGCTTGCGTAGTGTGTACAAGGGTTCTTCATCCCCCTTCTCATGTGTTAGTGCTCATTGGATTTAACGTAAGTTTTTCACAAGCCCCAAACATCTTTCTCCCAAACACTAAGCTCTTCGTTTTTGTGATCATCTCTGTCTCACTTTTCTTTAATTTTCTGTGGCCCATAAGGGTTTGCAATTTCGGCTTTTATTAGGCCCACCACCGACACAAAAGGGACAATGGGTCAGTGTCAGCGCCTGACGTTATGTCAAGTCTTCGGCGACAACCCATTATTTAGTTTTCAGGGAAGAATGTGCGCGGGACAAGTTCAGAAGGCAGGACAGAAATAAACAAAAACTAACGAGTGTATGAGGCGACAAACGTTTAACAGGGTGTTGATTTTTTAATTGTAGTTTCTAGTGGTAAGATAAGGCCAGAAGCGATTTAAAAATGAAGCCGGTCTAATATGACTGATACAGGCAAAAAGCGTTGGAAAGCCTTTGGATCATAAATCAAGCAGGTTCACTGACGCAACTTTAGTAATCTTCCCATCAAATTAATCTAGCCCAATACTGTCAATATTTAGTGGGCTGAGACCTTAGAAACATCGCAAATGGTAGATTCAACCAAACTATTTAAGACATCAGAGTTATCCACTGTGTACTACGTAAAGCTGTTTACAACATTGAAGACTGGGACAATGACAGAGGCAAAACATTTGCCGGTAATAATAAGACGAGTGAGTTTGCATGCATCATTCGAGTGTCCATGTGGTTTGTTTCTCAGTCAGATCCTCAGTGGGAGACTCTCTTCCTCACAATTAAAGAGAATACGTTACAGTTCAGAGCCCATGTCGTCTAAGCCGATAAAGGATTGAAGGCTCAATATCTTTAGCTTTGTCCTAAGTAAAAATCTGTGAGAAAGAATAAACGTATCGGTTTAATATGAAAGAAATGTTAAAAAAACTTTTGATCAAATATCCCATGTAATACGGCAATTTCTCCAGGTACTACTATTTAACTGTACTTAGTAACTTATACATTAACAGCGGACGCCCGATAACTCGATAACTCGAACCTTCAAGGGAAATCAAGAAAGGTTCAAAGTTATCAGGGAACGGCAATGCTGCTGACACCACTTATATCATAGGAAGAACTAACTCAATTGAAGAAGTTGACGCAAAGGACAATTAGAAACTTCGATAATACATGCTGCTCAATTTCTCGAAGTTTGATTTCAAATAAATTCAGCGTCATGGAGTATGTTTTGTCGCATTACACTTTGACAAACAAGGTTAAAGTTATCGAAGGTAAAATTAAGAAGAAAATGACCTGAAGGGAAAAAGGATTCACTTTGGGTTAGCGCAAGGTTCGTGTTATCGAGGGTTAAAGTAATTCTATATATTAAATGTACGGAGTTAAACCTAGGGAAAATCAATTTTGGTTTGAGTTACTGTGGGCTTCAAGCTACCGGGAGTCAACCGTGCTATATAATCTTTAACTCTCCCGGCAGATAAACCGTGAGAAAAAAACTAGGGTATATTGAAAGACTACAAAAGACATATGTCAGTACCGACGAGCGAAAGGGAAACTGGAGAGACGTGTAGCGAGAGTACCTGTATACAGAGGATTGGGACTGTCGTTGCAGTCAATGATACTAGATTTTAGTGGTCCTTGCAATATATTGCAGAATGAAATTGTTACTAGTCCTTTATAAACTCACGTGACCACGAAGGCATTAACAGGTCATTATAGACAGTGGCAGAAAGGCAGCTTCAATCAGCTTCAATAATGTTTCGAGAGGCTCTCCCTCTACCCTTACCCCCTCCCTTTATTTCCTTCGCCTCCACCTTTTCTCCCCTCCCCTACAGACTCATTATTTTTTACTTCTTTCCGTGCCCGAAGAAAGACCACACCCAATAACCGTGGTAAAATCTTTCAGTGACGACTTACATTTTCAAATTACTGTATATAGGAAATCTGAATGCCTTCGGTTCGATTGTTCCTATTGGGTTATCTGACAACATTCTTGAACGAAAATATAAATAAGAAAGACTTAGTGTAACTACATTTCATTTATCCTGATTATTTCGTGTTGGTCTAAGGCTATTAATGCATGTACCGCTTCACTTAGCATATACAATGGATAATAACAATTGACGACAGCGTCTGGAGAAGGGAATGTTGCCTGGTATTTAAGCAATATACCACACATTTCTATGGTTTATTGGCTCAATAAACCACGCGGGATGTTGGAAGAACACGAGAAGCGATTTGTAAGTCGCGAGCCGAAGGCGAGTGATTTACAAGCTTTTCCATGTGGTTTACTGGTAAACCAATAACCAATAACCAATAAACCAATAATAAACCAATAACCAATCGCATTGACCAATCACAGCTCGCGCATTATCTTCAGTTATTGTATAAAAGCCATATAAAGACGTTTGAGGGTATGGTTTATAGCGTTTTTAGTCTGAAATAGGGTATCATTTCACTTCTGGTCTGAATTACGCTTAAGTAAACGGTATTCAACATTTCACAAGCATGGGAATATAAAAAAATCCGAGTCCCAACAAGAATAGAACCGATGATCTCGGTCGGATGTTCTAGCTACTGCGCTACAGGGAGACTCGAAGGCGAGTTACGTCATAGCTACAAGGTTCATCTGACACGCGTACTGCTACAAAATGTCGAAAGCGTAATGCTTGTGTGGTGATAAAAAGAACGATGGTGAATGTAGAGCTCCAACATGTCTGCATATCACAAGCATCAGAACTCAGAGACGTTTGGAAAGTAAAGGGGGGAAATAGAGTATGAACAACCATATACGTTTTTGTTTTGCATAGCATTAGGGCATTATTTCTATTCAGAATTCGAGGAATGCCTCCAGGCCACTGAATTACATGGAGAATGCCTAAATGCTAAAAAAGGACCCGAGGAACATTTCCGAAAGGGCGTTTTATTTTTCTTGCAGTGTTCTGCATTGTTTTCAACTTATTTGTTTACTCACATTACAATATCAGTGCCCAACATTTCTGGCAGATTAACAAATGCTCGGGATGGGATAGTTTCCAACTGATTAAAGCCTAAAAGACTAAAAGTAAATGTCGAGGAAGGCTACTCAGCTCTGTAGACAGAAAACAAACGACAACAACAACAACAACAAAAAGATAAGAAATATGTGCTAAGGCCGTCAACGGGAACAACGTGTTATGCAGGTTATCTCCCATCCCTCCGCCAGGAGGTTTACAAATGTATTGTCACTTTACTTAAACTGTGCCGTGTCGTGTCATTTGTAAATGTAATCTAGTTAGGTGTTCCCAGTTAGCTCCTTCATTGAAGATGCTAGAAGATGAGACACGTTAATAAAGTTTTCTTTCTTTCGTTCGTTACCTTAAGTTCAACTTTGAAGTGTTGCGGCTCATGTGCGGCTTTTGTATTCCAGACAAATAAGCTATTATTAGTAAAACTGGAAAGCCTGCAATAATTCTTTTCATCTGGAGATGAATCCTTTGTTCCTTAGTGTTTTCAAGATTGGAGGCCTATATTCTTGTCAAGCTATTTGAGATTGGCAGCTATTAGATTTAGGATCCTCTGCAACTTCGTATGAAGACAAAATCCAATTTTACCCAGAATCGCCCTTTAAAGGGGCAGCTTTCAAAGGGATTTGCAAGTTATAGATATTTTGTCTCTAAGCAAAACGATGTAAAGCACGTTGTATCACCGTCTCTTCAGAAGAAATACCAACGTTGGCATAAATGCCACTGCTAAAGAAAATATAATTTTCACTTCTCGATGGCTCCGAATGGCTTTACCAAGGGGCGGCGTAGAGTTTTTCCAACATGACTTAATTGTCTTTTCACTCAATTTCTTCTCGTGTCTTGCTAATAATATTGCCGTCGTTAGCTTCTTTTGTAATAGAGAGTGCAGCACGCCCTTAGTTGTCTCAGTGGACCATAACTAGCTGAGGTTTCCCCCTCTTTTCATCCCTGGAAGAAATATCGTATTGCAGATTTGGTTTCAGCGAAGCTGAATCATTTACGTCACATCTTGTTACATGTTTCCTACCGAATACTCCTTTGTTATCTGTTCTTTTGAAGCTTCGTTATTTCAGCCATAGCTAGAGGTAGAGGAAGGATCCATTTCGTGAATTTCTTCTGCGCCCTCGGTCAGGTTGTGTAGTTTCCTTGATGTCTTTTTTGAATTCTTATCATTTTCACTTCTTTTCACTTTCAGGATTTTTAGGGTTCTTTGATTAAATACGAAGAATCACGAAAAATAGTTCAAATGGCATTCAAACTGAGCACGTGGAAGCACGTGCGTGCTTGGCTAAATGAAATCAGGTTAGTTATCAGTCAGTGAAGCGTGACCATAACGTAGCGAGGACGGTATTGCTGACTTTTATGTGACGTCATCAAAATTCTGAAAAGTAAGCTTAGGTCACCAGAAAGCTGCTCTTTTAATATATTGAACGCACTAGTGAGATAAGTCTTCAATGAAAGTTTCATGTCGATATATTGCTTCATTTTACAAATAAATTTGATCAAAATCAAAACACGGGAATTCTTAAAATTTCTAAAACCGAGATTTCAATTTTTGGATAATTTTTGTTGATGCTTTTTTGCTTGTTTGTGTTTTTTTTTAAATTTCTACAAGGAGAGTTTAGTATTTTATTTCACCAGTAAGTTTCTCTCCATTAATCGTTAATCAACAATGACGTTTTACCTGATTCTCTAACTTGCTTTCTTGTCAATCTCTCTTCTTTCGAATTTTTCACATATAAATCTCGGTTTTTCATTACTTGTATCTCTTGTTACGTTGTTAGTATAGGTAATCATACGGTTTCGAGTTCAATTTGGAATTAATTTGCACGAGTGAGTTTTTCAAAAAGCTGAAATTGCACGAGCCGCTTCGGCGAGTGCAATTTCAGCTTTTCGAAAAACT
>Ga0126336_10000024_pt1 | contig 28618 bp, 20 predicted proteins | sample SidCmetagenome_FD_92530 | JGI IMG/M metagenome (GOLD analysis project Ga0126336, IMG submission 92530) | Coral microbial communities from El Islote,Puerto Morelos, Mexico - Siderastrea C C metagenome | ecosystem: Host-associated > Invertebrates > Cnidaria > Coral | place: El Islote,Puerto... | reverse complement strand
TTCTCTTGAATTGCATGAGATATTTGGATTTAAAACTCAGAGCAACTTGATTCCCTACCCTCCCCCTCTCATACAAAAATTGTCAAAATTTTAATAAATGACACTGTTTTGCCCAAGTTATGGTTGCTGAGGACCCCTGATATAAGAATGCAAAACGTCATATCATTTGATATGAGTCTATCTTGGTCGCTTGTCTATGTCGACATTTCTGCAACAAGTAAGTACTAATAGTGGATATTGGTGAGAACAATAGTTATGCCGGTGCTTGCTGTTACCATGGCAACATCATTGCAAAATTTAGATAATATCAGTTTGCCCAGCATAACATGACAACTTATTCTACGAAGTTATACTTAAATTGGGACGAGTTTGCTGGAGATATTGTATGTTTGTAACTACTTTTGGACAGATGCAAATTTTCCCTACCCCACGCCACCCCCCTTGAAAACAGCGGAATTTCTCATTGGTGCTCCACTTTAAAACTTGTAAACAGTGGATTCTGAAAATATAGGTCATGAGCTATAATTTGGTACTAATTTCACTATGTCCCATGGGGGGTGCTACGAAACTCAATTTCTAGGTCGCTTTTGAGATTTGGCTCATGGACCACAAGGTCTATGGACAAACATCACCCACTTTCTTAAACGTGAAGTAACAAAGAGCATTACTACCCCTACTCCCCTCATGAACAACCGTAAATTGAATGCAAAAGAAAATGACGGATCTCGAAACGTAAAGTTCCCAACAAGAGAAAGGATTGAACTCGTTGTTTGGCGGCTTCCTCTTATGAAGCATCCCACTTGGGCTTGATAAATCGTGATTTGGAGATGTTATCAGTTACATTCAGACTGAAATCTACTATCTGCAATTTTTTTCGTCTACGGTGTGGGATCTCGGGTCTGTAGTATGCCAACGTCACACATTCTCCTTGAACTTCCCATCGTCCGCGATAAAACCTCGCCTCTTTGTGTCTAAAGTTAAAGCAAAATCTGAGTTTTATTTTAGTAACTACACTCAAAAGGATGTTCTGTTTGTCGGAAAATGTTTAAAGTGTTTTATTAAATTTTTTATTATTTCATGAGTCTGGTCTGTTTAACCCATTACTGATTATTTTTATTGCAGCATAATACAAACGAATTTTACCTGACAGACGTTCTGAATTGCTGCTCTGTCTGGAACTGCTGAAGTGTCACAAAATCCACAGTCGAACGTTGAAAACGCGTTCGGTCACACAACTCAGTTAAATCGTTGTTGGAGAGCAACCGCGAATGAGTGGTAATCTAAAACGAAAGAAACATTTACGAGTCCAGACGACAAAAGAAAGCGGAAAAAGCAAAAGGATGGATGCGGTACTTACTTGAATAAAAAGTCCCTCTTTTCGCTTCTGATCAAGATTGAAATCGTCTAAAGTGAGTACGTGGTTCATGAAGCCCGCCAAACTAGAATGTTGTTGCTCGTGAAAGTAGATGTTCCAAATATCACGAGCTTGTCCTTTCAGGCCACTGGCTGGAAGACGAGCAATTGCATCAGGTGCAGCCATTTCCAGAAGCATGTTCTTACTTCTCCGTAGCACCTGCATAAAGAAACCAAAGTTGAGACTCCGACTGATTATTTCATGCATTTTGCAACATTACAATGCTTATTACGTATTGCTTAAGGTTTATTGTCATAAGAGCATGTGAATTTATCCCAGCTGTGATCTTCATGTTGTTCTTTTCCCAATTCACCTATCTTGCAATATGTCATTAGCAAATGTGCACTTACTTTGATTTCCCATGGATCCACCGGGCCGTCTTCGCCTTCTTCTTCAAGGTCATTACAAACTTGCATCACAATGGAAGGAATGGTGTCCTCATGATATCCAACAAATGCGTCTCCAACAGAAAAATCCCTAAGCGAAATGATCAAAGAGAATGTACGCTAATTAGTGAAGTATACGAGGAAACTGGCCTCGGCACTAACACGTACCGGTCTTTTGCCCGTGAAGAAGTCAACATTTGTCAAATCTTTCCCACGAACGTAGTTGCAGCAAAACGGCACACAAAATTTGGCGAAGATTTGCGAAAAATTATTTTCCAGTCCTTCGTTTGAGTTGCTTTTTAGAGATTCCATGACTCGTTATGGCGCGGTTTAACCGTTTCAGGCAAAAAGCCCAAAACGAGTAGGAAAATTAACACTACCTGTAGACCGCCAAAAAGGTTAAAATCAGTCTAATGAAAGTCAAATGCATTCAAGAGAACATAGTTGAGAAGAAAATTAAGGAAAACGTTTAACAACGAGTATAAATTGTAAAACCTTTACCGCGCATCAATTAATCACAGGCGAGAAAATACCATCAACTGATTGGTCACGGCAAAATCTGTTTTTTTTTAAACAAGGATAGGTGCAGGTCATTCACGATGTTCGTACCATTCGCCCCAAAGGCTTCCCATTCAAAGGTGCAACGACTCCATCAAAGGGAAAATCTTATCCAGCCACTGAAGAACCACCCAAACATTTGAAGCGAATGTCCCGTATAAAAGCAACGATTTCTGGGTACATATTGATGGTTTCGTACATGAAGGAGATAAAAATGGTACACTAGGCGTCATATGTTTGTGCTTGCTTTTTTTTCTCATATCATCTTCGTACCTATTACGCTTCCTAGGACCCGTGACCTCAGCAAAGTCATGGGCCCAGATTCGCAGTTTCTCCACCAATTCCATCTGGTCGATAGTCAAACTTGTTGATGTCACCAGGAAGTGTTTCTCCAGTCGGTTTATCAGAGGAATGGGAAATGTGTTGTAGACCACGTCTTTTTCAGCGATTACTATCAACCTATACAAGGATCACAAGAAACATACCAAAGATCATTACCAAGAGCTATGGAACAACCTTCGTTTGTTTATGGGGAAAGGACCAAAAGCCCCGAAATTGATCTCTTTCAAGTCCAAAGCTTTCACCTTGGTACGGGCAGTTAAAAATGACGCTAGTGAAACTGCAGGTCGACTGCAAATTACAGTACCGACCATAAAGAATCGCTCTTTGTTCTAGCAAAATTTTGCTGGCATATTCCCCACATTTCACTACGCTTGACAACTGAATATTGTCAATGACGGTAAAATTTCGCCGTGCTTAACGAAATATCCTTGCTCAGCTGGGTCAAAACAATTGTCCAACAAAATTCAGCCATCGCCAACTCCTGTAAATAGAAAGGGATCGTAATGCAAATTATGAAACGTGGGAGAAACACCTCCTACCAGCGTCATTTTCGGAAGCTTTCATCGTCATATTATTGTACAGGTAATCCTCCGACAAAAAGTTCAACTCGCTTGCCCCGTTGGGCCGTTAATATGATAATTTCAGGATCGCCAAAAAAACCTAGCTAGTCACTAAGCGTGTAATGTGAAATTAATATGAAACTTGAAACTTAGATTACTTGAAATCGTCATGGACACGGCATTTGACACGGTGAGTACCAAGTCCAAGATCCACATACTTCTGCCCTCCAAAGTACACATAGTACTGAAAAATATAAAGCAGATCATAGTTACATGCTATGCTTTAGCTAATTACGCGACTAAGAAAAATGTTGAGAGGTGAGTGTATGTTTCAGCCCTCTACGTTAAGATCCAATTCCCCTTGTTATCATCAAGGACACATGCATTGACTGTGTAATCCTTAAATTTCACCAACGGACTATTCATCGACATCTATCTCAGTTGGCCAATAAAATTCAAAGGGTCCATGTATCCACGCTTAAACAAAGATCACAGCGACAAAGGAAGAGAGGAGCCACCTCCATGACATGTCCTCTGGATGGATTTGACTAATGTGTAAGGGTCGGTACCATACGGAGAGAGCGAATGGCAGTATAACCACAGTTTGAATACATTTGGAGAGAAGCATCGCAACGGACTGTGCAATATCTCCAATTCTGTTTGTTTTGGTGACTTAGACAATCATCAGCTGTGATGCAGAGATGTGTAGAAGGAAGGAGTAAGTAACTAGGCCTTTAAGGACGACATGACAATCATTGAGGGAGATGTGAGTGAAGCTAGGCCGGATTTGAGGAGGTAGTGAGAGCCGATAGATTGGAGTCAGAAACTGAGGAACGGAAATGTTTTGCCTTGGTGAAAAAAAAATCCTACGGTAAGGGAGCAAGGTGTTAATAGCCCTGGCCGATGGTACAGTTTCCGATAGCTGATCGGCATCATCAATGGAGATTCAGAGGCAAGCTGAGGAAGGTTTGATGAAGATTAAAAAGTCGAGGGCACTTGGAAATTTAAAGGGGTGATGCTTACGCGACTTATACAGGTTAAAGACACCCCACGAGTTTGGTGATTAATCCCTTTTCTGCTGCGTGAAGTGATAGCGAACACTACTGCTCACCCCTGGAAGGCATGCTAACCCATTGCAGGGTTAGCCTTGGGAATTTCTGTAAGCTTTTCTAATCGCTTATCGGGTTGCTCGAGGTCTGATGGCGAAAAGGTTTTGTCGATAAACGAAACATCAAGACAGCAGATACCACAAGTCCAACGTGTTAACCACCACATTTCCACAGAACCACCATAATTTTATTTAAAATGGTAATAAGTGACATCTGCACTGACTAGCTAACGGTTAATGATGAAGACACACTTGAATGAATGCCTCTGTAACAGGAAAACACTGAAAGGTACTCAAGACCTGTGGACAAAGGAAATCATAGTAACATTTTCATACCTGATTTAGAGCGTCGTACAAACTTTCGTAAAGACTTTTCAAGTTCAACAAAATCACTGTTCTTCCGGTCTCCATGCAAACTTTGATTCGATTTATGTTGCGACAGATCTAAAGAAATTGGTAAGTGAAAATCAGTTCTTTAGATATTGTAGTGTGAAAAGCCAGGGTCATCTTGCCTTGTTTGTTCATTTTACCTGTGTGTATTCCTGGTCGTTTGGGAAGCTACTTCCAAAGATCACCACTGCATCATCCGACGTCTTTAAGAGATGTTGCTGCATAATTCTTAACGCGGCATAATTTTCCGTCAAGATCAACAGGTAGCGGTTCTCGCTGAAGAAAGGAAGACAGTCAATTAAGTGATCATCACCAATTAACGCTAATAAATACATTATTGATTTAACTGACATCAGACAGGAACGTGAGAAAATACGAATTGCTAAGAGGTGTATGCTTCAATATTAGTTTCTACAAAAAACATGGCACTCACGGTGTACATTCCGCAAAGGAGGTTCGTACGGCTACAATGTCTCCAGGCACCCCCCCCCCCCTTCCATCTAGTGGTAAGGTACTGGTGACATTACCTGAAATTAGCTCGATCAGCAACATCTTCCCTTCCAAGACTTGCCTCGATCAACCTTATTGTTGTTGAGGTTTCTGCTTCTTCCTCCTCCTAACAAGCAAAGAAATACAGAAAATAACCACTGTTGATCAAACAACTTTTGGCTGTCTTAATTTCAACACCACAAGAGACACAAGCTTAAAAAAAAACATCTTGTTGATGTTGCTGTTTGTTTGCTTGTTTGTTTGAAATAGCGTCTACTCACATCCGTGTCTTGGAAGTGGCGTTTGAATATCTCCACTGGCTCTCCTTCAACAAGCCCACCAAAGTTTCTTCTGATTGCGTGCTCCAGTTGATGCCAACGAGGTCTTTGGCCAGATTTAGCAGCCATTGCATACACCATCTTGATGAGGCTTACATGAAAGACACAAAAACAGACACAATCTCGCAACTGATTCTTAGGCAAATCTGTGCAGTGACAAGCATTAAATTTAAAAAATGTATCACTGCATCATACCTATAAAAGTCACGAAGACCAAAAAATTCTTCTTTGGCACATTTCCTTAACGTGTCAAAGTTTTTCTGCTCTTCGTATAGTTCTGCATAACCATCTGCTAAGGGGGATATAAGAACTTGAATAAGGTGTTTAACCTGTTTGTCCGTTGAACAAATGCCCCTGCAAAAACAGCAAACAACGGAATGAGCGACACTGATAACGTCCAAAATACTTGTTTCTGTTGTGCTTTCAACTTGATTTAATTTTTCCTTTTCTTTGTCTCATGTTCAGCGTGATAATAAATTTGCATTATCAGAAACAAAAAACAATAAATCTCAATCCAAAACAAACTCACACTACAAAGTACGCGTATGTAGAGGAACATAAAGGGTCCATTGCATTCTGCAGGTGCAGTAAGAAAACGCTAAAAGTAAAGTCAGTTTATTGGAAACTAACAAGCCATCATGAAACTTAACGAAACAATCAAACTTTTGCCTTCAAAAGCTATAAAAAAAATAAATGCATAAGACATATCCATTGCTGTGATTTTAAATTACCTAATCGCAAAACTGAGACCTAACATAGTAGACACAGAAAATCTGTCCAAAGTTTAGCTGCAGAGTACCTTATAGCTACACTAAAGTGGAATTTGTACTTACAGTGCACTGTCCACCAGCTCTCTTACGTCTGGTACTCCACGTGACAACATGATACCGCGGTTCATCTTGGCGGGGTCTAGGGCCCAGTTGGAGATTCCAATGAAGGCTACACGTTGTGGTTTTTCATCAGTCTCGATTACGTCATCTGCAGACGTAACGCCATCTTCCAGTAACGGATGTAGGGTTTTCAGAGGCATGAGGGGCGAGTCTTCGGCCAGACCAACTTCATCAAGGACCACAACTGAAACAAATCTGTCCGGATTTTTGCCTTCTTGTAGTTTGCTGCATTGGCGGAAGGTCGCCACAATGCCTTCCGGGGTCGAAAGAAGACTGCACTGATAGGACGCCATGTGGACCTGTGTTGGAAAAGTGCTTGTTATACAAAATACAGCCACTGGCCATAGAAAAGAGATCATCAGAGTAAGGAAGATAGTTGTACCTGAACCACTATTGTAAATGCATCACAAGGTGCCACTGGCTGCGCTAATGCATCGGACATGCGCATTTGAATTTTGTTTCCCTTAAATTTCACATTTCTTTTTCACGACCCGATTAGGATTGTACATTTTGTAACACTAACGTATAAAAGCTTGTAATGGGTGTAAAAAGGAGGAAACCTTTTCCTATTCACTTTGTGAAACTGTTAGGCCTAGAGTGTGTGCAAAAAAAAGAAGGAAATTTCCCTTAATCATTATTTTTGGTCATCCCTTCCGTCAATGTATTTACCGTGTATTTAAAACAACGGCGTATGTAGATGATCATAGAAACACGAGGCAGAACGTTTACCTTCAATTTTTGTCTGATGACCAAATCTATAAGAATGCCTTTATGTTCTCACCTGCTTCAAGGTCTTGAATAACTCAGATCTCGCAGCATCTCCCTGCATATTGTCAGCCACTACAGTCTTCGCCAGAGATTTGGAGCTGCCTGGTTTTCCAACCACAAATAGTGGAATCCTGAGCTCAATGCACACCACCATCATGAAAACGTTCTCGCTCAAGGCTGTGTTGCGTGCGATGTTCGGGCCGAGTACCAACTCGTTAAGAACTGCTCGCTGGCAGCTGACAAGGGCGACGATGATAAAGGGAAAGTTGTTGTTAAACGTACGAAAACTTAAATTTATGTAAAACATACGTAAAGAAACGATAAATACAGAGAAATGTTTGTGCGGGTTCAGTCTGTTCACAAAGTAAATGCCTGGTTAACGTTATTTAGCGGTAGAAAATGTTTAAGGCTTAGCAAGACTATAAGGTTTTTAATGTAAAAGAATGGCCCAGCATTTGTTTGGGCCAAAATATAATGGCTATAATAATGAAGTAGCGAGTATCAATGGGGTAGCCGTAAGGCGGATTGCCGCAGCATTTCCATTGCTGATACCTTTCCTCAAATGACCTGAACCGATGAGGTTTGTTTTTAACATAAAATGGATAAGTTGCTTGATGATGCAATTAGCACGAATTAAAGAAAGATCGGGAAAAAAATGAGCGTGGCCTTGCAAGTGTAAATGTAGAAAGTTCACATACCTTGTAATTTCGTGTAAGATCTGCCTTTGTCCGCCAGGAAGTAAACAAGGAGCTTTAAAGCTCTTTGCCACTACCGTTCGGTAATCCTCGCGCCTATCCTGCAGCTTCGCATGATAGCAGACTCCAATCGCGAGTACCAAGGCACGAGTAACGGGATTTATCGGCTCCTAAGGGAGATAAGGCGTACACTTCAGGTTCACCCTTATCGATAATTAGACGTGTTTTATTTAAGAAAAGCTACAGCTGTAGAAGACAGACGTACGAATGCCATACGTGCATTAAAATATGAACAGTTTAGTCCATGGGAAGTTTCATTCGTAAATTACGAAAACAATGTCACGAATTTAGAGCGATCAGACAGTTAATTGACACTTCTGGGGAAGGCACATTTATCTTTTTCACACCTCGATTTGAAAGTCTACCAGATGACAGAAACCTTATCTCATTACTCTAGTTCCTCATCAGTGCAGCAAAGAGTAAAAGTTCTCAGTAAAACTAAAGATTACTCTAGATGCCGCTGTAGCTGTTGTTGTCGTTGTTTCGTTCATGAATAAAACCAGTAAAACGTAATTACTTCTTCGTCGTCATCATCGTCTTCGTCTTCATCGCCTTCTTCCCTTCGCTGTTCAGTAATCACTTTCTTCATTAGTCTACCAAGTGTGTCCACGTGACTGTAAAACCACACCATCACTTGCATGGCCCTCTCAACGTCACGAAGACTGACAAAGCTGCACTCATCCTTAGAACAAGAGAGAAGACTAAGCATCACTTAACAGTTCTCTAACAAAATGGCAGAGCAAAGAGTTATAGAACAGAAAACTTCCACCATTTAAAAGCTGAAAATTCACGTGTGCAAATACTAATTTCAAACGTGTAAATAACAGGTAAATCATTAAAAAGGCACTGTAAATAACAATTTACAGGATTTTTCGCCTGGAAAACCAAATGGTACTTTAATTGAAACATGTAAATGTAAACAACATGTAAATTGAAAAAGAGAGAAGCCACGAATTTATAAACAACATTTGAAAAGCAAAACAGGAAACTGAAACTGTAACTAACATGTAAATCGGAAATGGGAGACCGTGAAGGTCCTAAAAATAGCATGACAGTCGAAATGGGCATACTGTCAAGACCCTGTAAATAACATGTACATCGAAAAGAAGAAACTGTCAGGACCCTGCTGAAACATGTATAGTGCAAAATGGAGACTGCCAAGACCCTGTAAATAACATGTCCGTTGGAAAGCGGAGACCAGCAAGACCCTGTATTAGTACATGTACATCAAAAAGGAAAACAGCCAAAACCCTGTACATAATGTGTACTATCAAAAAAGAAGTGGACTGGCAAGACCGTGTAAATAACACATATCGAAAAGAGAGACCGTCAAGATGTACAAGACACTTATATCGAAAAGATGAATCGATAACAGAAGGCCGACAAACTCTAAAGATAAACAGGCCTTATAAATAACTCATAAATTAAAAAAGGGAGACTGAACAAACACGTTTCTAACATGAATCGAACTGGCCAGACCCTGAAAATGAGTGACTGCCTAGACCTCTAACTTTGAAAAGGGAGAATGTACAGATTCACGTTCATGTTGATAATTAAATCTTCACAACTTACCGACTGATCTCTCATGTATTTCTGTGAGGCTGTTAACACTGCTGCAACTGCTTGGACAGTCGAGGAATCACCAGGTAACTGGCGTTCATGAAGAATCTACAGATGGACACAAAAGCTAAATCAACGTCAACTTCACCATGTCACTTCTACCTACACATTTTGGGTACAAAATGATAATGTAGAGGTGCTTTAGGCTAGCACGTTTCGGGCATAAGCTCTCTCTAAACTAGACAGGTTTCATTATCAGAATAACATAAAGATTTGTAACCAAACAGGGGAACAGGTAACCAAACAGGGGAACATGATAATAGAAAGCCAGTGGCTTGTTTGTTTGTTTTGTACACTTTGGCGCTTGATGAAGTACAGAACTACCCAATATAATTTTTTTTATGTCATCGAGCATTTTGCAGAGATGTCCCTTTACATTTTTGTTTTGGCATTTTAACACAATCAAGCGCAGCTTCGAGCCAATTTTGGGCAATTTTACAGTTTCTGCCACACGTTCACGTGAATAACAATAATGGATTAAATAAAAAATCCTTACGCATTCAAAGGCGCTAATTTACACAAGTGAGAAATGTAGAAAACGAACGATGACTAAAAATAATGAAATAAATACACCACATCAATTATCGATTACACATAAATTAAACGAGAAGAAAACAATACACTAATAAAAAGATACAAGCTTACAGACAAAAAGCGCGTTGAAAAAAAAAAGAAAGGCAGTGTCTAGCAAGATGCCCAGCAACTGGGCAAGGATCTTCAAGACTAAACACCCGGCAGTCCAAAAGTTTAAAAAATTTCAACAGAAAGGCTAATTCAAACGTCCTGGAAGTATTCGACATTTCTGTTGAATTGCAAAGCAATTCAAAAAAGTATTTTAGTTTTCTAGTTGACGAATTTGTTCCGAGTTTGTGCACACTATAAATCGCTATATTTGCGAAGAAAAGTCAGAAACTCTCACTAGTTCTATAAAGTATAATACAGATTGTATTAAATATACCGTGCTAATGGCCATGTCACTATTTATGATGCACTGAGAACACCTAACAAATACTCACATAGCGACTGACGATCTGATTGGTGTACAGGCCTTCTGTTTCGTGGTTAAGCTGACCGAAATCCCATATCAGTGGGCGCATACTTCCCGGAAGAGCATGCACGCGATACACTAGATGACGTAGTGGGATATGACCTGTGGAAAAAAGATTGCTCTTTGTGGAAGATGACAAAAACACCCATTGAATATCCCTGGGGAAAAAATCGACGTTAACAGTTCACCAAAATCTAAGAACAGCTTTTCTTCGCTCCTTTACTTGAGCGAAAATTTAACATGGAAGCCAAATGGATTTAGTCAAAAACACCACGTAGGCATATAGCTCTTTTTCTATTGCTGTCCTATCATCTGTCCTGCTAACGACACTCTGATTGGCAAGTGAAATGCTACAAAATGCAAAAGTCATCAGTTACAACTTTCTCTTTTACTTTTTGACGTAGTAGCTAGGTTAATTCTCATAACACCAAACTTCACGTACATGTACATCAGCCAAATATACGTGGTCGTCTGAACGGTGTGGACCGAGTAAGGGATTTTCAGATACGAAAATGACTAAAAAGCCTTTGGGCCAACAATCGTGGTCTTAACGAAAATGTGGTCCCATTAGTTTGGTGATCGTATGGTGGGATTTCATTGTAATCAAATTCAAGGACAGTAGTATACTTCGATACTGAATGTTACAGCAAGGCGTTAAGATAAAAAAAAGTAGCAATCCAGTGATTTCATACCAAGACGATCGTCTGACTCATCAGTCTTTACGTGGTATCCCAGACCTGCTGACTCCAACTTGTGAATCATGTCGTCGGTGTGCCTATAAGTAAAGATGTGGTATAAAACATTGCCTTATCATTCATTTCTTCATTGACTGATCAGCATTCAAGTCATCAGAAATATGAAGTAATTATTTGCAATACCGTGTTTATCACTTAAAAGACCTCTACAACAGTAGTACACATCCTTTAAGACTTCATGCACTCGTCATTTGAGGTTATAGTGGTTTGGCGAATTGGTCTAGAAGACTTTCTGTTACTACAAAGAACAAGGATGCACAGGCAGTCTCCCATCGCTATTAAAATATCTAGCTCCTCTTCTTTCATCAGTGAGAAAAACAACAGTTAAACATAAAAAAATTGCTTTGAGGCTATGCAGCCTAACACTTTAGATGTGAGAAGATTTAAAATATGTCACCTTCTGTAAGGATTACAAGCAGCAATAAACTGCAGCCGTTGGACGCCTTGTCCAATGGGTCGGCCACGGATTCGTCGGTCCACCATGACCTCTTTGATCATACTCAGAGCCTCAGTCGTGTTGGCCTCATCGAAGAATAGAACCGTGTCGATGTTCTTGTCTTGATTTTCACGAGCCATGCTTTCGGCCTGTCGAACTTTAAGCTCGATGTCTTCATATGTTGTACCTCCATGCACCTTGTAAATAAGCAAGTGGCGTTTAATGGTGCAATGAAAATGGAACGTCCATAATTAAGATATGCAGTTCTATTTCCAGAGCATAATTTTTACAGAGCCGACACATCTGAATAAAAGTTGCATATGCCAAACCACAACTAGAGTAGTCGTCTACAGTCCTTTGCAATCTTTCTGAACTTAGCTATTCTTGCTTCAAAGTACTGATGAGGAATCTCACCTTAACAAGTAGCATGTTTCGTGGACCTTTGGGACCTGACTGTAGTCCACACATGTACCGAATCAAGCGAGTCTTTCCACAGCCAGTCTCACCCATCACAATCACAGGAATATTGCATCTGTTAATAAAAAATCTTCATAATCTCAACACGCATCAGGTTATCTTTGAGCACTGAGCTATTCCAATCCAAATGCCTTGCAATAACGTACCATGTTTTGGTACAAACATCGTAAATCAAAGGCCAATCAACCTTATTCGAAAGCCCTTTCAAAGTGATGAATTTTGTTCATATCTCTTTTAACTTAATAATAGATGTCACGCTTTGCTGTGGTTTGCACAGAGAGCTCACAACGATAACACCAGTATCGTTCAATTTTTTCTTTTCCATCTATCGTTTTTGAGATCACCGAACATTTTAGTTTGAAGCCATCATCAAGCATCAAGCAACAACGAAGAAAAGGGAGATTGTGTAGCTTAAATTTTGGTGTATTTTGGGATGCGGCTAAGTTGAACTTCATTAAGCCCCATTTGTTAATATTCGCTGTGTTCGAATATTCCCAAAGACAGCAGCATGGATAACCCAAGCCAGTTTCAAGGTATAGTTTAGTTCAATGTTTCTACTGTCTATCGAACGAGGATTGAGGCCATTTGGGGTTATTGCACAGGATAAATTATTTCACAGAAGTTAGGTTCCAAATCAATTTCTACGTGAACATCAAAACCTGCCTTTTAGTTTGGAATTGTTTGTGCTCATTAAATTTCGCTACTGCTGTTTTGTTACTGTCTAGTTAATGAAAAAGACTTGTTCTGTTAATAAGAAATGTCTACCTTTTTCTCCGCGCTTTAGTTTACCAGCGCGATGCAAGTTTATACTACTGATTTTCAAGATTAATTTCCTGTGATTTTGACCTCCCGAACACGAGAATCGATTTCCTCTTTTTTTTTTTATTAAAGCGCTTCTGGGGAAAACGAACCACGTCAGGTTTCTAGTTTTACCAATACCCATTAATGTGCAAAATATGAATCAAAGAAATCCATTTTTCAACTTCTGCCGCCGAATGTTCGATGTTTACTGAAAGTCGCTCTTAACTTCATGGGCGCTTTAATGTAAAGACACAAAAAGGCAACAAGTGCAATTAACATATTACGACCTATTAAAAAGTACTTTTCAAGTGGGCTTAGATGGTGCAGTAGTTAGCGCGTTGGACTTCAGAACTGAAGGTCGGTGGTTCGAGGCCGGTCCTTGCTATGCTGTTGTTTCCTTAGACAGCAAACGTTCCTGTACGTTGGGGTTAAGACGACATACTGCGGGGTAAACCTGCGATGGTCCTCGTTAAACTCCGGCCGTCTGGGCCTCCTTTGGCTCCTGTGCGACTTTTAAATAAAAACTGTTAAAACATACCTAAACCTCATGTGAATGGCCAGAATCTTCTTAACATTGTCCGTGGTCAGTTCATAGGCTCGGTCTGGATCGTGGTCTGGATTGGCGAGTATCCACTTCACACCCATGACGGAACATAACTGGTTTATCTTTTCAACCCTAAGAGAAAGTTACGAAAAGGAAAGGAATTATTTTGGTTGCGCCAAAAAGAGGGTCAAACGAATGATCGCAAGGATCCTCATAGATCCTCAAAGAGCCAATACCTTATAAACTAGCAAGGCGAAAATTGTTTCCGAGAAGTCCGTTAGTCTAGGACAATATCACTGCCACGTAACAAAGTTAGGGAATCTCAAAGCATTCATGGACGGTTTTAAAAGTTATTGACAAAATGTACATTTTCTCGGTCTGCAAATATCAAGTAATACTTTTTTGATAAAGTACTCTTCTCTACAATCGATGACTCATACTTCGGAAGCATGGCTCTTACCGTCGCTTTAATGCTCTTAAGTAGGCTATTATTTTTAGTTTGTAGGGGTTAGATATTTACTTTTTCCAGTTCTCGGTGTTTGCTGTAAAATCAACACGCTGGGCCTGTAGTCCATTATGCAGCTGCTTGGACATCAAACCTCTTTCCAAAGTTCTACTTGTTTGAGGATCAACGAGATCACCAGCGGAATTGATGGTGAATCCCAGAAACGTCATCGTCGTGCGATCTTCATTGAAGAACAAGTACGGATGAGGGCTGAAAAAAATAACAGGTGTGGTAAGAGGTCAGAAAGGGTACAGAAATTGATGTCGAGTACTTTAAACAGAAATCGGGAGGAAGTAAGCTAAATTTTATCCAAGGTAATTGTCTCAGAGCACGCGCCTGGGAGTTTTATAGACCCTCTGTTTTCATGTATTAAACAATTTTAGATCGTAGCTAACTAACACAAAAGCAAATTTGAGCCTTGTTGCAAAGTCATGAACGGGGTAAATGTTGTCGTCTTTTGATATTTCCTCACCTTTTTTCCCAGCTTCGTCTGAGTTTGAACTGTTCGATCTCCCTACGTTCGAGTTCTGCGTCATCTTTTGTAAAAAACACTGTGTTCACTTCCGTTAGAGATGGCGTGGCAAAATCCTGCAGAAAAAAAAAGAACTCGCTCATAACGGACGTTTTGAATCGTGTACTAAGCCATGCATTTTTACCAAATCTTCCACTGTTATCGAGTCACGTTTTTTTTCAAGCAAAGATATGTTAAAAACTATTTTCTGTTATGAGTAGTATAGTAGGGATGCTTTATGGATAAGGGAAATAAAACTGTCGTGGAGAAGGAGGAGGGGTGAAATAGAATTGCCGAGGAGGAGGGGGAATATAAAATTGTGGTGGTGGAAGAGGGAATAAAATTGTGGCGGAGGGGGAAGTGTTGCATTATTTAGGGCGTGGTCTTTCGTGTGATTTCCACGGACCAATGAATCATCCAAAATTTTGTATTACATTTTTAATTACAAAATTTCTTACCAAGCTAATTGGAGAAAACACGGTTGAAAAAAGGACGAAAAGACGTTGCATAAGATGAGGAGCCAGGCCTTAATTCAGACAAGGTGACATGTCATTTCGTTCTTAACCAGTCTAAACATCGAATATTTTGGCACTGTGCAGTAACAGAAAATCAAGGCCCTCCAACTTAAGGACTTGTAAATGCTGGACACTTTAGAGATCACGACGAGGTCCCATGGTAGAAATCTTTGAAGAGACAACACTTACCCTTGACATCTGAATCATGAAACGCACTACAAATGATCGGAATCCCTCAAGATTCAGCACATTGGGTCCTCCCAAAATACTACTCATCAGCTTCATATCACAGAAGATACTCTGTTCACAATCTCGAAGCTGCGAGTTAAGAAAACTCACAAAATGACGAATCTCCGACCAGGATGGATCAGGAATCCCGCAGTTGCTGTGTGAAAAAATAACTACAAGTTTAATTTTAAAACGTTTTCACCTTAGTAATTTCTAACCAATCCAAGCTATCGACACTTGCAGTTGGCGAGCATGACATGACAATAACAAAGGATGCGGTCTTTCAACAGAAACAGAAACGAAAACCAATTTACAGTAGGTCACCGGTAACTCAAACTCTGAGGGGAAACGAAAAACAGTTCGAGTTATTGGGGTCGATTGAATATTCAGTTTGCCGCGTTAATTTGCCGACTTTTCAGTACTTCAGTATGCAGTACAGTGCAAATTAAACTTATCTCGTCAGAAACTGTAACCGGCGATTATGCATTCTTACGATAATACAATACTGTGAATGTAACTCAGTTACTCTCAAGATCATAAAATCGGGAAATGAATGTCAAATACGTGATCTGTTCGTTGTATTAATTAAAATCAAATTGCTGCAGTGTTAGTGTTTAAATCCGATTACACGGCAAGGGCATCCGTGGTCAGTTGCAAGAACCAAAATTCGAATTATCGGGGTAAATTGTGATCAAGGGAGGCGAAATTTAGTTCGAGTTGGGTCAAATCCAAGGGAAATGGGACTTAGTTCGAGTTAGCGGGGAAGTTCGAGTTAGCGGAGGAGTTCGAGTTACCAGGGTACTACTGTATATTAGAATAAGCCGCACCATAATCACAAGAAATGACGCATGGACTGTAGTCATTTAATTTCTCTAATGTACAGACCTGAGCAAGAGCGTAAGACAAGTCTTTTTGTCGTCATCGACACTGCCAGGCACAAAGGTGAAGGTGTCCATATTTGCTCCTTCCTTTGACAGTTTGAGATATTGAAAAACCCTCTGAAATTGAGCGCTCCGAAATTCTTTAGCGTCAAACATGGGGTTTATCTCCTCTGGATCTGTTGAAATAAAATTAAAAAGTAAAATTTTCACCCGCGGAAGAATCCACATCTTCGTGGCCAGGTAAAAATTGCGAACCTGTTTTGGCTGCTAACAAGCATGAAACAGTTCTTGGAGTAACACACACGATATTCGGAAGCAGTTCGTAGAATGGCTGCTTTGTCGTGGTGGATCTACCAGATTGCCTCTGAAGACAGAAACAGGAGAAAAAATTCTCATGAGTACTTTAACGTTGTCGTTTACTTATTTTAAAACAATAATCTACGGAAGATTAAAAAGAATGTTGTCGGCCGTGTTTACTTAATTAAATAGTACCGTCAAAGGTACTTAGGAGCTCTGAAGCTCGTTTAAACGTGTTCGTGCGCTCCAGATCTAATTGGAATTTGGAAGTGTTGGTTTTTGAGAAGAGGGGAAAACCGGACGGAGTACCCGAAGAAAAACCTCTTGGAGCAAGGACGAGAACCAACAACAAACTCAACCCACATATGACACCGGGACCTCGAGTCGAAACCGGGCCACATTGGTGGGAGGCGAGCGCTCTCACCACTGCGCCATCCCTGCTCCCCGAAGTATACATCTATTATTTCAGTATTTGCTTTATTACTGTTTCTTTGGCGCTCGCAATACCCTTATTCTCACACACTAAATTTTCCTAACCTCCTGACTTTCAGCTTCCTCTTCTCTACTGAATCCTGTGGGAAGGGGAGCGGCTGTTGTTATCTCGATGACGTACAAGTCTGTGCTTCGTCTTCTCCAGACTCTTCCCATCTTGTCAGAAAGGGAACCGAGGACAAGCAAGTTGAAAAGAAGTGTGTCCAAGCCACGCCTCACCTTGTAGGAAAATGGAAAAGGAATATTAAGCAATTTCACTCGCACAAATAGTCTTTCGATTGCTGCAAAATACTTAACAGTAGTTAGCTAGAACAGTGTCTTCCATTAATGTAATCAGTCAGAATTTACCTTTACAACAAAGTGGCAGTTTCGCTATGTTGTGTTGTACTACTCACGACAACAATAACAAACCACTGACGCTACTTCAAGCGCACCCACTCGGTGTTGCCTGCTCAGAAGAAACGTCCAAGAATAAGCGGCTTAGCGCAATGAAGTTCATATTTGGATAACACATGATACTGGTTTCAGAAAATAAACACTTGTAACACAACCGTACTAACCATATTCGAAATAGCTTGGTCATCGCTATGGTGTTAGTTAGTCAGCTAGTCGCAATGCTGTTTAACGGCTTAATTTTGGACATAACGTATAAATTTTCGGCTTTACATATCTATTCATCATCAAAACAAATTCTATACATACAACACTAACTTGAATACCAATTTTTAGTCTTACCGAAGGAGATACGTCCAAATGGAATACACGGGATAGTGGAACATTGCCCTCCACTGCATGAGGCAGAAGTGAATCCACAAGCGCGGATGAGTCGGTTGAGTTACCATGGAGGGGTACTGTGACATGCAAGGATGTGCTTGAGCAACGTACCAAAACCATATCATTGTTTACAAGGTTAGATAGCTGGTCTGTCAGGCGACGAACGAATAGAGTTTTTCCCACGCCTCCACGACTTGATGATACGACTCGAACGCAGAGCCTAGGAACAATAGGGACATCAGAGAAATGCACAAGAAATAATTAATTCAAGAAACTTCGCATCACCCAACAAGCCTTTCCTTGAATGCAAGTAAGACACTTACTTTTCAGGATCCAAGGAACCAGCTGCGGTCCATGTGATTTTACTGTCATTGATGTATCCATACTGTGCAGGAGGGATACTGAACTGCCTTTTGAGGTAGCTTTGGAGGTCAACTGATGAAGGGCAAGGAGGAGCAGCCACACGATACTGATCAAGGGCTGCCACAATGTTGGCACGGTCCTCCTTTTCACTGCTACAGATAACCACCAAGCCATAGTCTAAAGGTAAGAAACGTCTTAGCTTCTGCGTCGCCTATACATAGTACGTCTTATGCTTTTTCATTTACTCTATAGAAGTAACCATCCATTCCACCCTCCGGTTATTACCATCTATCCAAGATGCGGGATATTACAACCCACAAGTGACCTTTTCCTAGCTTATAAAGACTTTATAGCTCAGCTGGTAGAGGAACACACCGGTATCTCGAAGGTCATGCGTCTAATTTCCGTTGTTGCCCTGATTTTTTTTTTTTTGATGGATGGATCGATGGATGGATTTTATGTTATTTTATTTTTTCAGGCTAAATAGCACTCGCTTGATACTGCTTACACACTGCGAAAATTATGGTCCTCCCATTTCACGCTAAAATAACATTTCATATATTCAAGTACCTCCACGATTAAATTGCATACAATAGAACACGACAACAGTTGTCTCGAACTAATACCGCCGTTAAGCTAACTAGTGACCCACTACTTTCCGATGGCTTATCTATACATCATTGCTTCAGATGTACTCACGTTCTCCACTCGTTCCAGCGAGTCCCTGTGTCAACACACTAAGTTTATCTACTGCCTGCTTGCTGACAGAGAAGTCTGATTGGTCGGCATGAACCAAGCAGTAGAATCGTCCTTCCAAGTCACCCGTGGCTCGTCTCCACAACAACTCGATCTGCAGCAAACGAAAGAAGATAAAACGACATTATGAAGTTTATAGGCGAACTCTTTAAATGCAGTAAAAGATGGATAACGGATTGTGAGACATTGCATCCTCGAGATGAGAAGGCTGAGTGAAAGTGAACGACGCGGTTTGATAAACATTTACAAGTCAGACGTAAGTTAATCTGAGGAAAGATGAGACGCTCTCACACGCCAACTTGTTTGCCAACACGAGTTTGGAAACTCAGGTTTAAAAAGTGAAAGCCGCTAGTGTTTTTAACACTAAAAGCAACACTCTTCATTTAATCTTACATCAACTGGAAAAATCGTATCGACCAAAGAGGAATGCCGGGCGACTTTTCACTTTGTCGAAGAAGTTCATTTTAATTCTTGAACTTGAGGCGTTTCTTCTGGAATATGCCAGGACAGGAATGCCACTTCGCGGAGTAGACGGTTGTTCAACTAACTTGATGTTAAGTTATTCATAGCCGAAGGAACTGTAGGACTGCTGGAGCACTCTTTCAACTAAGTTAATAATCGTAGTTATTCATCGACTACGGGACTGCATGACTGCGGGAGCAATAGCAATAACTACATTATTACTCTATGACTGCGGAGCCACGGGAGCAGTAGATTTGTGGCACTCGAAAGTGGCCAGGTATTCCTCCTTGGATGGAACTTGTAAAACAGTCTTATGGGTGTTCATTGCTTTAATTTACTACTAATTATCAGGCAATTGAATTTAAGATGACTACAGCAACGATCTCGATCACCGGAAGAACGGCTTCGAAAAGAAAGACCCTTTCAATATATAACGGTGATTAATTAGAGTCGTATCACTCAACGTTGTGAGGGGAGTTAGGCAGCGTATTCCAAGGAATCTTGTATTCTGTTTTAAGCTGACCACAGTTTCATTGGATTCATTGGGAGAATCTGTTCCATTTTGTATCAAGTCCATAATTAATAGTTACCTCCTCTGTGGTTGTTTCAGGAGTACAAATAAGAACCTCCTCGTGACTCGGTAGAGGCTGCTCTTTGTCATGCATATACAAGGCCAGGACCGTGGCAAGGACATCACCTACAGTATCAGTGAGATGACATATTACATACGCAGGGAAATCAGTTATAAGTGAGATGACATATCATACAAGCAGGGAAGATGCCCTCCGCAACGGTAGCCTTTCGAAGTTTTGCACCGTCTATTGGCCAAATAAGACCTTTCACACCAGAAGCAGGTGTGAGAGCACTTCCCTGGAGACAAAGATGTGCAGTATCAGATAGGTTAGACAAGAACTAAGGAAGTCCAAGGAAGGATACCAAAAGAAGTCGTCAAATCGGCAACAACCAAACACATAAGCGTAGAAGACCGAAGGCGTAACCTGGTCGACCGTGCTATGTGAGTTTATTAGCAGAGGGTTGTTACAGAAGGATGTCCTTTTGTCGAACGAAGGAAGGATGCACGGAAGGAAGGAAGGTTTGAGCATTGTTTTTCTTTGTAATTGCTTGTCTTTTTATCTCTCGTTTGTTTACTTTTTTGATCCCTTTTTATTGCTTGTTTGTTTATTAATTTGTTTGTTTGTATTTTTGTCTATTTTCTGGCGTTGTTTCCCGCAGCACGAACCTATTTACCAAACAATGCATTGATATGGCGGTGCATTTACCAAGTTAAGTCCGGTTTGGCATAAGAGACTATGGAAGGTCATCTTGTCATTTCCCAGTTGGAATATAGTCTTTTTTCCGGTTATCCTACCTTTGGGAACAAGCATGAGGTTAGGCCTTCCTCTCTTCAGAAACGCCGGAAATGTACGAGGTCTTGTCCCTTTACCTGAAAATTCAAAGAAAATTCAGTTATTAACCCACTGACTCCTAGAAATTTTGCCAAAAAATGCCTTTTGAAGAGAGTCAAGCCGTTTTTAGGTCACTGTCTAGCCAAAAAGAATCGAGACTGTCCAAAACGTTGTTTACAAGTCGAGCACTAGACCAGCTTTCGTTCCTGATGCCACATTACAGCCTTCGAAGTTCGGGCATGCGCAGAAAGCAAAATTTCAAGGCACTTTTTTTCGAGAAAGCATCCCTGCCCCCTCGTCTTTTACCTTTTGCTTTCTCTTCTCCCCCATTCTTTTGCTTTTCTTCCCCGTTTTTTTTCTTTTGTCGGGCATTTACTAGGCTTCCTTTTGGTGTTAAGAGGTTTTGCGAAAAGTTCGAGGATCGTGAATTTTTTTTAAGGAAGCACGAGTGAGTAGTGGGGCAAGATTTTCATCGGAATTTTCCGGTCAAAGTTACACGGTTTTTTGTGTCTTTCTTTGGTCTGTTTGACTGAACCGTGCTCCCTTGGGTATGGCTTGAAAGAGCTCATCTCCCTGCACAAGTTAGTTGTCAGTACGCGGTCCGCATGAGCCACAGTTCAGGTTTGGAGTTTTACCTTTCACTGACAATTCCCTAAGGATGCTTCCCAACTGTGCAAGAGTAAGGTACTCGCCGATCTCTGCCTCATTATCTTCGTCTCTCCTTCCCACCTGCTCAATGGAACTCTGAGGGAGTGTTGATGGTAACTCGAGTGACTTGTCCGACTCTCTAATGGTTTCACTGTAAATGAATATCAAATACCGAACGTTTACCTTTTTGAGTTAAAATGTTGTGAGGTAAATTGGTTTTTGTTATAAAAAAACAAGGACTTACACTTATCACTCACACATTTCATTTACAACACCATATCATCTCGTAGGTGAAGAAGTCCAATTTTACGTATATACTTCAGATACTTCCTCTCGGTATGCGTAAAAAACGTGATTGGAGTGACAAGGACAAAGGCAGAGTGTAGAGTATGCTGCCATTAAATTAATGATCGACACCTACACGAGTTCCAAAAAACTGCACTGGGTGGGAGAGCGGTAAAGACATCTTAGGACAAATTGAGGCCTTGCTTGTCACACAACATAGCACGTTTGAGTATGCGTGGCCTGAATTATTTCACGATTATTATTATGTGAGGTACTAGCACACGTCCATAAGGGCAAGCCATCAAAGACCAAAACAAGAGTTTACCAGCCTTTGGTAAAGAGCAGAAACAATCCAACAAGATGTATTCAACTTCTGGTTGACGTCAGTGACTCAAAAACGTCTGTGCTTAAGTTCCCTAATAAATCGTCAACGAGACGGATACTACCGAGTTGACTGTAATCACACCAACAAGTGCGAATGGAATAACTATTTTGTAAAATCTTTTAAAAGCTGCAGCACTTGGCACAGCGTCCAATTTCCACATAAGGCAAAAAGGGTGACCTGCTGATACGTTTTGTTCGGTGAACCAATGAGAAAGCCACAAATTCAGTACCCATGATCAAAAATTAACAAATTAAAGTCATACCTATTTTCCCCAAGTTGTACTTCAATATCGTCAAGCGCCACCTCAGGGTTAATTTCTCGCGCAATAACTGGGTTACTAATGGCTTCTTCATAAAGAGACTCCAGGTCAGCGTCATCGGCGTCTTCTAAACACCACATCAGCAAGTCATCTTCCTCTGCATCGACACCCAGACTCGCCAAAGCAGACAAAGCAACCTGTTCTGAGTATCCGTTATTTTCAGCTTCGTTAAGAAACTTTCGGATCTTTGAGATGTCTTTTGGCTTCGGTTTCGTGACAGAAGCAGCCTGGACTTGGGGCGTAATGCCCATTGTCGCAGGGGCCTTGCCTAGGTAGTTGTTGTTCTGATGCAACGATTTGCCAGGGCTTAACTCAGCTTGACGAGGTGTCAAAGTAAAGGACGGAAGGTCTCCCGTACCTTTCATGTGCTCCAACAAGTCTGTGTCTTTAAATGCACGCTCAATTGCTGACCTCAAGTGTTCAGCGCCCAAACTGGGGCGAACACTTTCCAGTAAAGTAAAAACCTGGTGGTTATTGACTTTCAGATCGCTGCTATGGCAGGCTGTGGCTATTTCTTTCCTTAGCAACATCAACTGCTGTGTGGTGAAAAAATTCAACTCTTGGTACTCTTTTCGTGTGTTGCTGACCTTCTTCTGCCAGTTAGAGAAGCACGTTTCCATGATTGTGCTTGCACTTGCTAGTTCCTCGGCGATGGATTCCCCCTCGCGTTGATCTTTACAACAGTGGAATTCTTGACTCCAGTGCATGCGATGGACAAAACCAGATTCAAAAAGGTTTATGTATGCCGTTGCTAGGCGCAAGACGCCCTCAAGATTCTGATGGACCAAATGTGTTGACTCATTAGAATTAATCATTTATAAAATGTATAAAAATGAAATACTAAGCACCAAACATTTCAAACTTCATTAAATTGTGCCTGCCAACAAAATATCCACTAAGCCCGTTAATCCAAATTATCTACATTAAAACGAAGAAAGGGTATTCCTCTCATTTTTGGGTTCCTGGAGGCTGGTGACCTGAACGTTCGTCAGACTAAACGTGTATAATTCGACGAAACGCCAGTATTGAAGCAACGGTGTCATTCTGAGTAAGCTAAAGAATGCTTGTAACTTCCCATTCTAGGTGTTATTAATACATTGTGACTCATTATTGGTAGTTTACTAACCTTTGCAAATCTCTCCACTTCATCTTTCCCCTTTTCAGCCTTGCCAGCGATCAGCATTAGTTTGCTCTGCAAATCTTTCAGTTCATCAAGAGAATACGTTTTGCTCTGCAAATCTTCGCCTTTGTCTTTAGGGGGAACTGTCAGTCTGATCACGTTATTTAAAGATAACCTTCTGTCACCCTTAGTTAAAGAACCTTCCTCAGGAGCCAGCTTCCCAACAGAGTACACACCGCTGGAGTTGATCATTTTTGCCTGTACCAGTGACGTCATGGCTACCGATCCATGTGACTCCTTGACAGTCTTGAGCCATTCCAGATGACGGCTGGTATCGTACTAAGAAAAGAGAATTCACCAAAAGTGCACCTTAATGACCTATGTGTTAGTAGTAATACCTCAAAAGTAAAAAAGAGTTCCTTGGTTGAAATCTGAGAAATATCCGTAAAACCTCGGCATAAAATATGTAGTGATATTTGTCAGTTGTGCAAACCAGTTTAACATCAACGTTTGGACACCAAACAAAATTCAATAAACTGCCGTGGTCCTGCAAGACGTGACGTAACAAACGCATCCAGCAGAGGTCTGCTGCGGACGCAAATGCCATGGTAATGAATTTGTAAATTAGTTATTATAGAAAAGTGAACCGAAGATGACATGCACTTTATTTCTTACCAATTTTTGTGGCAATCTTTGATCTGCTTCAACTGCTTTCCAGACTGGATCACAAGCCTTCATCAGCCTTTCAAAGGTCACTTTGTGTTCCGGACTTTCTTTCAGGTCAAAGATCAATGGGGCAAACCCTAAGCAGCTTGTGTGAAGACTAGATATTCGATCAGTTTCCATGTCGCTTTCACCAGCTGAGATCAAAGCTAGGTCGACAAGAACTTTAAGTTCCTGAGTTGCTGTGAAAATAGACAGACGTTCCGTTACAAAAAGCTTAAAAACTTGCAAGCATCACGAAAAAACAGACTGTTGACACACCAAGAAGGAATTGATTTAGTCCGGTCACCCAGTTTCCGACATGATGTTATCATTGCTCAACTCCGCATTCCGTCTATTACAGGTGACTAGGAGAATTGCACCTCCCTCTAACAGCATGTCGTTAGCATTTGCCGAGACTCACTTAATCGCTTACATGTTGAAAGTCGCTGTGGTGTTCTAGTTATTGCGCAGGAAACAAGCAAAGGACGTAAACCCCATGAGCTAACGACAATGCTATAGGTAGCACACCACCCTGTAGTGTACACAAGCGTGTATACATTTTTCGTGCTATACTGGTAAATGTGGATCACTGCGTATCTGTAAGATGCAATATGTCATTAAACAATGGAGTTCTTCTGTCGAAGGCACTATCGCGTGATAGGATGCCCGAGGAAATTTGATGTTCACAACAAATACTAGCCCGGGAACGTAGTTTGAGGGCTTATATGTAGTTTGAACATCAAATTTCCGTGGGAACCTATCACACATAAGGCCTGAGATAGAAGGACTCTGTTGTTTTTATTGTACAACGCTAAATTTTGAGCGAAAATTGCCAAAAATGAGCACTATGCGCTGATAGGCACCCGCTGAGGAGAGACACTATCGTGTCACGTTATCGATTTCGACCAATGGGGGCACGTCAAATTTAGCCTTGTACTATAACCACTGATATTACTGGTAGCTTAGAGCTTACACGAGATTGTAGTACGTAACCACTCTACAAGCCGTCTACTGTCTACGACCGCTTTGAAGCATCGTGCTTTATCCACATCCAAACACTCCAGCGCTCGGCCAGCTTCAGCAAACCTCTTGTCAATGCTGTTTAGGGGCTTTTGCTTGAACTCTACTGACAACTGCAAAATTTAACAGAAAATGAGAGCTCGACGTATCTTTCTACCCCTCCCCACCCTCGCCCTCCGACTGTCTTATCACTTTTCCAAATTTTTCGGTGGAAATACCTACTGGTCTCTCTTCTCTGCAGAGCCCCTATTTATTAGTAAACAGAGGAGAAATTGGCAGTTTGGGCCATATATATATTGGTTCTCCGCGCCCTTTACATTTCCCCTCTACCCAGGCTCAGCGCGTTTTATTCCAAATGTGCAGTCAAGATGCGACAGTAGGAGGCCCCTGCGGAGGAGAGAGCCTACGGGCTCTTCTACATTCCTTTTGCCGTTTGTCCTAAGTTTTACTCACCTGGTTACGCAAATCCTCGATGACTTTGAAGTCTCCACTGAACCCCATTGCTTCCTTGAATTCCCAGATTGTGTCTGCGGCGTTGGCGTACTGATGAAGCTGCTGATATTGCTCAATTTGAGCTGCCCGCTTCTCAGCTATTGCTTTTAGGTGTTTGGCGTGACTGGATATTTGACTTTGGCCCAGGCTTAAAATGCAAACAAACTCTCGCACCAGATCTGGTTTTCGGCTATTGTAGCCATCAAAAAACTTGTCAGCATCTCCTAGGGTCAAAGATCCATCCATAACACTGGTAACAAGTTGGCTCCATGCTTCGTGAGCCGGTTTCCAGACAGAATCTACCACACTGGAGATACTCAGGTCTCGTTTTTGTGCCTCATCGTTCTTTCTGGCTGATTGGGCCTTCTTGCCATATTGTATCCAAAGCTCTTGGAAAGTTGAACTTTGTTGCACTTCGTGAAGTGGAGGCAAAACATCTTCTAACAGTGACGGCATTTCAAAAAATGTGACTTGAATTTGATTGTCGCCTTTGCGTTCGCACAAATGGCGAATTTGATGAAAGGAGACATCTTTCTGTACCTTGGTCTTTAATCCAATGATATCAACTGCAGAGAAACCCAAACCCATGAAAAAATTAAATTACTTCTAAAACAAATCAGTCATGTTCAGAATCTGAAGTGGCAAGTTTATTTGCAACAATGGGGAAGGTTTCTTCAGTTTTGATCCGTGCTTTCACAGTCATTTTAGATGCACGGAAATGACATAAACAAACAAAAAACGATCTGGATCAACGGCCGGTCGGCTGTTCGGTAGATCATTTTTCTTTTTCTTTTTCTTTAACCCTTACCTGGCGCAATTAAGTCGCACATGTTGGTGAAGGAAACCACTTTCTTTTTGAAAGCTTGAAAACTCTGAATTTCTTCAATTCGTTCATTTAGCCTTGTTTTGCTTTCTACGTTCACGCGGTCCTCGCTTCCCTCGTTGACATCAGTAGAATTTGCTTTTAGAAGTTCCAGAAACCTCTGCTTGTGTTTCTGTAAAATTTCTAACACTTCAAGAGTTACTGAAGCATTCGAAATCCTTTCTACAAGAGCTGTCAGTAAGGATTTGGCCATGGACAGTGTTGCTTGACCCTCGTCTGTTAAAATGTTCCCTCTTCCGGACTCATCTCCTGTTCAAAAAGCAGATAACTTCCTGAAGAGAATTTGAACAAACCTACTGTCTTTCATTGGGCAAAAAGGTCAACTATATGTTTCGAAGCATTTGAGGTTGAGCACACAGTATCTATTGCAAAATTATTTACTATGAATTCAATACAGTTTTGCATTGGCAAATAATAAGCGAAACTAAAAGCATACACGATATCTCAAAATCAAAGTATTGCATTAGATGAGTTGCGCCATCACTCATTCCAGAAGTATTGCTTTAGCCTTATACCAGGCTTACAACAGTGACAGCTTTTCAAACTTTCGATAAAAGGGTTGCAACCGCTTTTCGACAAAAAGATCAGCTGCCTGATGGACGGGCGAATTGACTGGCTGGCTGGCTGGATGTTTTCAAAAACACTCAAACAGACAAGGACAGACACCATCTAACACAACAGAACAAAGTGTTTATTTACCAAAGAACTTGAAATATCCCGTCATTGGGTTCCAAGACAAAATAAATTCCACGGTGACAGGGTCCAAGCCAGGTCTGTTTGGTACCTCAGGCGTTTTTGGCCATGATTTTGTCAGAAGCATGGACAAAAGTTCGCCGTACTTCGCAGCCCCAGTGTTATCTCTCAGACTTGAGCCGCTTAAAGTTTCAAAGGCACGGCCAGCGTCTGCTCCCTGTCGTGACTAAAATATCGTAAGATGCCGGGTTAAAAACAACAGCTTTCAAAGAGGAAGGTCCTTGTGTTTGTTTTTGTTTCCGTGCTTACTTCACAAGTGGGAACTAGACTGAACACCCTCACTCATAACTAGCTAAAAAATACTCCCGTGAAAAGTTTTGTAATAAACATATTAACATTACCAATAAACTAAAATTAAGGTTTGACTTACGTTTATTATCTTTTCCACGGCTCCAAATGCAAGTTTAGTGAAGGATTCACCAATGGCTCTGTCGTATTCGTCAAGGTTAACTTCACAAAAAATCTCGACAAGGTAGGTTTCCCTCATCTTATAAAGATAATAAAAAATATGACTGAAAATGATTTTTAGTCTTGATTGGTGAAGCCAGCCTACTAATTCACCTTCACTGGAGGGTTGGTGCCAGTTATACGAAAAATAAATGGCATTGACACTTTTGTTACTGTTTGTTTTTGATGAGATAGCTTATTCACATTACGCAAGTACGGTAGCGAATTTGCTTCCCCAAAAACGTATTATTACAAAAAACGTCCGTTTATCCTCTAGCAGTCTATATATTCAATTGCAATATTAATCATACCCGTTCTGCATGGGAGAGAAACTGCTGGGTTAAATGTCGTCGGTACCCTTCACTGACTCCTTGACATCCATCCGAAACTCTAAGAAGCATACTCCACACCTTAATGAAGAAACGACAACAAATTGTGGTCAAATTCACGAACTTTTACGGTGAAACCTCTATTAAGCACCATTTCTCTCTATTAAGCGCCCACACTCTCCCCTTCTCACTATTCAGTGGTAAAATCAACATAATGAGTGAATTCTTTAAAAAGAAATGTTAAGGTATCATGGTACCCCAAAATTGACCATGTTTTCGAAAAATACACCTCTGTCATTTTCAGATAGATATTATTCAAACCTCTCTTTTACAAAAAGTTTCAGAAAAAAAGATTGTTTCTAC
>Ga0126336_10000023_pt1:5000-29062 | contig 29062 bp, 20 predicted proteins | sample SidCmetagenome_FD_92530 | JGI IMG/M metagenome (GOLD analysis project Ga0126336, IMG submission 92530) | Coral microbial communities from El Islote,Puerto Morelos, Mexico - Siderastrea C C metagenome | ecosystem: Host-associated > Invertebrates > Cnidaria > Coral | place: El... | reverse complement strand
CTGCACCGGTATCGCAGAGGTCAGGGTTCGAATCCCGGCAAGCCTGATTTTTTCAGGCTTTCTTTTCGCAACTGCATAAGTTGCGTTAATAACTGCGAGGATCTTCTTTACATTTATTACAATAAACAGCACTACAGAAAAATTAAAAGTTTCTTAAAAACTTTCATTTGACTGGACACACAAGGATTTCCTCATCCACGGAATACCCTCTACAGCATGAAATGCAATATCACAAGAAAGTACTGCTCAACAGTTTTCACTTCAATAGTCACACCACAGGATTTCATTTACAGACGCAGCATTGGAACCACCTTGTACAGCACAATAAACAGCAGGGCACCTATACAGCTTATAAACACAGAGGAGTGTGTTTAAACGGGGATGGGGAGGGAGAGTGAGACGGATCCTCTCAAACCAGGCAACAGTTATAATACTGAGCAAAATGTCCTATCTTTTGTGTCTGTGGATAAAATCCTAAAGCATGACCAGAACATTAACACTTCAATACTTCCAATTCTCTTTATCTCAGAATATTAGCCTTGAATAACGACTAATTAAGCCACTATACTGCCACAAGACAAACAAATACAAACTTATGGTAACACACTCAGGTTCACAGCCCCCGACTCATGATCAGTCGCCTTTTCTCTCTTCCAGACCTCACACTAGCTGACTGCACATTCTAATGTGATACGTTGCATTGCAGTTGAAACTGATTAATAACTGAGGTTGGAACACTTTGTTTCACTGTTCAAGGTGGTTTGGTTTCCTTTGTCTTATTAGTGTCCTGTTTATAGTAGCCGCACCGTAATAAAACCAATCGGATACCAAAACAAGACGTTTCTATATGTAACCTTGGAAACATGATGGAGTACGATGTCCGTAGCAGTACAAAGAGGATCAAACGTTGGCGTTTCGAGCGTTAACCCTCCCTCAGAACGAATCGGTCAGCGCTCAAAAAATCGGCTTATGATTTCTTCAGTATGGTAGCCAGTTTACATGAAACTCAACTCAGCTTATCCGTCAATCTGAAGTGCTCCATTTCATCACCGAAATTTCATCACTCCACAGTTTCTATAGAAACTAATCCCTTAATCGTTAGTAACAGTGACCAATTTTAAGACCCACTTAAGGTTTTGAACTGCTCATGAGCGTGACTTTGACACGTCATGCATGATATCACGTGTCAGCAAATTTCCTTATAAAAGTAAATTCATGCAATCTTGAAATGCCGCATGCAAGAAGACACTGTCAAGTGTCTTATCCTGACTTTTTCCATGTAAGAAGTATACAGTAGGGATGGTCTGCCTGTGGAGTAAAGAAAAGTACTCTAGATACTCCACAGGCAGACAATAAAAGGTCTTTGACGCAAACAGTTACTACCATAAGTTTAAAGTTTAATTCTTTACTTTCTTCTCATTTATCGGCTAAAAATGGCTAGAACTGACTTTAATTTTACCCATCCATGAGTATCGTCATATCAAGTAATACCATCCACAACATTAACATGGATTTACAAAAATGACCCGTCTTACGGATACAAAACTATACATTAACAAATCGTTCAAACCACCTTAGTTCTAAAAGTCTCAAATATGAAGTCTATCATGCTAAATGACATTCAGTATGAATGTTGTTGTTGATGTTATCAGAGTTGAAATACGGTATGCAACACAATGATGAATTAATAACTATCATAAAGAACGAATTATCTGGTTACGGCCCCAAATTCTATGGTCTAGCTCACTGGCTGCCTGCTCTAACTGAAACAAAAATAATTAAGAAAGCGATGAACAAGAGTGAGAAATAGGGTCTGGCCTAAAACCACTCCCGCTTTCACGACCAGGATTTCACGCTTCAAGCCCCAAAAGTGACAAGCATCTAATTTCTCGTTACAATATTACCACTTGATGAAACATAGAAGTAGAGAGAAAATAGAAAATGGTCACCAAAGGTGAACCATAAGAAACGTATGAAGAAGAGCGAGGAGAGCATGCATGTTGATATTGGGTAAAAAATTTTTCCGCGAAATCGACTCTTACATAACTTCATAGCCAACGAGGCTCAAAGCACCGAGATTGAGTGGAATAATTGTTTATTATATAAACAGCCCCTGGATCAAAGTATCAAAACGAACTTTTCTGTCAAAAGGAGCGTAATTTCGCCATATTTTTCGCGCGACTTTTTTCACTCGTAGGAAATGAGCTGGCAACTAATACAAGGGAGCCAATCAGAGCGCCTGCTTGCTCATATTCAGGGGATGTCCATATAATAACAGCTGAGAGCCTGTCAGTAGGGAGCCAATTAGAGCGCCTGCTTGCTCATATTCAGGGGATGTCTATACAACAAAGTAAATTAACCTTTAGATCTGAGCTATTCCAAGTAGGTTTCTTGGAGATTTCCTAAACTTGTTCTGAAAAAAAAAAAGTAACACCTGTGTTAATTATAGTATGCCTCCCTTTTGAATGCTAATAATAACCTGCTCTCCAGCGTGTTCAAGTACAGTAGAGTACAATAACTCGAATTCCCGCCCCGCTGACCCTTTACGTCGCAATGGTGACAAGCATCTAATTTCTCCTTACAATATCACTACTTGTTCAAACGTGCAAGTCATGAGAATGAAAGAAATGATCACCAAAGATAAAAAGTCTCGATTTTTATGGAAATTATTCCAATCAGTCGCATAAGATACATGATATTGAGGCCTAAAAGGTTTACTGAAAATCTCGAACCAAAATCAGTTTTCCCGGCTCACCCATCATTTCAGTAATTTTCTTTCCGGCAACTCGAAGTTAGTGAACTCGAACAGTTTTCGAGTCAACATTGAGATCGAGTATTCTCCACAGTACAATTCAAATGAGACCCAATAAATACAAGTTCAATTATAGATGCCTAAGGCTACCACTATATAGCGTGTTATAGTACCAACGCTAAATTTTGGCGTGCTCCCATTGGTCGAAATCGATCACATGACGCGATAGAGTCTCTCCTCAGCAGGCGCCTATTAGCGCATATTGCCCGACTTTTGGAAACTTTCGCTCAAAATTTATCGTTGTACAATAAAAACAAAACAGTCCTTCTGTTTCAGGCCCTATGTGTGACTGGTTCCCTCGAAAATTTGATGCACAAACCTTATATAAGCCCTCGAACTACGTTCTTGGGCTAACACTTGTTGTGAACGTCAAATTTCCTCGGGCAACCTATCACACGATAGTGCCTCCCACAGAAGAACTCCAATGTCTCAAACAGGTCACTTAACACAAGAATGAATATGAACAGGTTACACTATTACACCAGTGCCTATGCCCCATGTCAATCTCTTTTACCAGTGATGTGGGATAGATTTCTTCTGATTAATTTTGGCCATGCATTTAGGGCCCGGCCAAAGGAATTCAGCATTTCCATTCAGCCTCCTACATCATTGTTGAATTCGCATTTGGTCACCGTGTTGAATGATGCTGAATGTTGTCGACCCTTTAAGCCCCAATATCAACATGCACGTTCTCCTCACTGTTCTTCATATATCTCTTATGGTATTAGTTGGGAGAATTTGCTTACATATCAGGACAGCTCATCTTTAGTGACACTAAAGATGATTTCCTTAATTCTCATTACCTGTATGTTTTTGATCAAGTAATGATACTGAAAGGAGAAATTAGATGCTTGTTGAATGGTGTTGAGCAAAGTTTGGTTGCCTCAAACGTTCTTACAACCGAGTTGTACAGTTCAACAATGTTGGGTTTGTTGCATGCGTTTGACGACGCCTTAATTCTAGGATTGAACTCTGTCACAAAACTAACGGTAAAAATAGCAAACGTCTGAAAAATCTTTCAACTAAAGGCTCGTTTCCATATGATCGCTACAATCGCTAAGATCGCTACAATTGCTGGAAAAAACGTTCAGCAATCGTTGTGATCATATGAAAATCACACTTCAAAGATCGTAACATTTCACAAAGATCGCTGAAGAATGGTTTCTATATGATCGCAACGATTGCTGGACGTTTTTCCAGCGATCGCAGCGATCGTATGGAAACCAGTCTTATATAACGAGCATATCACGTTTACGACATGTTGATATTATCTTGGTCAGTGCTAATTCTGAAACATTCTATTACTCCACCTCCCCTACCCTGCCACTTTTAGACGGACGTTTCCGTTGTTTCCGCGCCTTCACTCCGTAAAGACGTTAAACTGTCATGTTCCCTCCTAACCATCAATTCTAACAGCATCTCTTCGTCTTCCTCTATGACTGATATCTTCCTGAGACTGTCCTGTAAAGATGACATTTTATCATTCAATAAAATCAGTGCGCTTTTTGGTCTCAGGTTCCTTCCGTATTCCCGTCGAAATTCATCTTGGTCATCGCTGGAATCGTCCACGTACCATTTCTCTTCTCTTTGAGGGCTAACGCTCTTAAACAGCATATTAAAACCCAAGATCTCTTTCAGCCGCTTCATTATAAACTCTACAAGTTCAGGATCTGTTTCGGAATCTTTCATAGTGGATTCTTTGTCTTCAAAGGCAGCGTTGATTATGGAAACAAACATGTTGATAAGGATCAGCTCCATAAGCAGGCTGTAGGAAAAGAACAAGGCGGGGCCAATGACGCGATCGACTTGTTCCAAGTCATGGAAATAGGAGGCACCGAGAAGGGCGTTCAACATCGCTTGAAACGCGGATGGAAGAGAAATGAAGTCTTGTAAATGAGCACCGAATGTTATGTGAGACATGAGCACGAAAGGAAGTAACCAGAACAGGAACTGTACCATGAAGAGAAGAATTTCCTTCCGCATGTTAGAAAATGTTTGATTGAGGAGCTTGATGTGGTTGTTGTACCGCAGAAGGTGCAGGAACTTGATCGTTGTGAGGAATACAACAAATGCTATCATGTATGTATCGATCTCGTTCCACGTTAACAGTATTGAGAAGCTGACGAAAACAAAGGGATTCTCGCTCAGATCTTTCATAGTTTCGCTTAAGCTCACTATCTTGACAAAGTACAGAGCGATGGATACTAGCGCAAACAAAACTTGAAGCAGATCAACAAGATTCCAAAATTTCTTGAAAAACGCCAGTCTTTGGTGGTAGAGACGCTTGATGACTTTGTAAAGGAAAAACAGGACAACCAAACAAATGATCAGCTCAGCCGCTAATACCACGTTACCAAGTTCCCCGAGATACCTGTAAATCCGTATGGTATCAATCCTACGGAATGTTACCACTCCCCCGGTGGGCAAGGTCTCGGCCAGGAGGGTAATCACGCTGAATAAATTTACTTGCGCGTTGTAAACAGTAAGCTCCATGAAAATGCCGCGCGAGCGACGATCGATCCAGTTGTGTGTTAACAGTTCTTTGATAACCTCTTGGGCCTTAGAAATGTAGTAGCCAAGCTCTGCCACGTACCCTCCCCCTGAGTAAACAGTTGTCGTACCCCACATAGGAACACCTTTGAGATCAGTAGTTGTGTGATATCGCCAGGGCCTGGGACATATGTCATGTGAGATGTTTTCTGCTGGTATGTTCGAAGGAACTGGTACCCAGTAAGGTTGATAGATGTTCGTGTCTTCATCCTGCATCGAATAGAGGCCATAGCAACCTTTCCTTACGTATTTTATTGGCGGGATGTCATATTTACAAGAATCTGGAAACAAAAATCAGAAATGGTTCAAGTCTTGTGTTAAATGCAAACGAAAAGTCGTTGTTTTTTGATCGTTTGTTTGACTGTTTGTTTTCCTACTTTTTTTGCTTTTCAGTTTTGTCCCCTCGATTTCGTATTTTTTCACGCTGGTTAGCAATACTATAAACTAATTGCGATTTTCAGACGGTATTACTGCATTACACTGGCGCTGGGCTGGTTGGAAGAAATGCCGGCTATTTCGGGATTTTCGATGATATGGACTCTAGAGTTGAATATCGCTTTCCTTTATCTTTCAAAAACAAAATAATTTATATTTCTGGCCACTCTCTAAAAAGAAATTTTCAAGTGTTGTTTTGAACGGGAGGAGCTCAACAAAAATGGCGCGAAATTTTCAACCAATCCCTGGGTCGCTTTTGAGGCGTCAATATGTAGTTATATTGACTTCTCAAAACTGAGAATCGTAGTACTTCCTGTTGTGCTGTTGTGCTATTTAAAAAACCTTACCGTGGATGAAACACTAGCTCTAAGCTGAACATACGGTGTAGCCGTTTATTTGTCAATTTCGATTTATTCAATTTCTATCTAACGACGCTCTTCGGAGTATGCAATTGTCGTCAGCGACTAATCAATGAATATTTTTAATCCATACATTTGTTGTTATTAGTTGTCTTTTGGAACATATTATATGGCTACTGTCTACAACCGACTTCTTGTGAGCCTCGTTGAATTGGCTGTGAACCCACTTATTTCTACATCGAGATTGAACAAAATGATTGTGATAATGAGAAATAATACATAATTATAAAAAAGTGTTCAATTTCTGCAAAGGCTCTTTTCAGTTGAACGAAGCATGCCTTGTTTTTCACTACCGACGTCTCTACATGTAAGGTACACTGAGCCTATCAGGAGAGAACCAATCAATGTACGGGCTGTCAATAATAATATAACAAGCGATGCTTCACCGGTAAAACAAAACCAATCTACTTTGCTAGTCTGGGTAGCAAACGTTTCCACAAGCTTTTCCGCATGTGTGAAGCATTTTTTGCTTTTTGCCCGCGCCCCAATTTTCGTCCCGGGAACGACTATCACTTTTCTTGATATCTTACCGTTCCTAACTCTAAGTTGTCTGATGCGTGCCATGCCAACAAGTGCCGAACATCTGTCATTAATCAGACCATCTTCAGACTTGGAAGGCGCCATGCCGTTATACCATGGACCAACAAAAATTGTAGGTATGAAGGAAAATAGAGCCCAGGCCCATACTTCCATATACGTTTGAGCCTAAAAAGGACAAAGAATTGTGCAGTTGTAAGCGAAAAAAAAAATAGTTAAAGAGTTGCATCCTGGTTCTTGAAGAGGCTCTTAAACAACTCTTAAGCGACTTGTAAACAAGCTGATTACGGTAGATCAGTGTATTGCCCGCTGAACAAGAGCATGGCCATATTATACATTGTCCGTCTGAGACAAACATGAGCAATTAAAGCTAACGACATCTGATTTCTCATTCTGATCTCTATTCTCTTGCGTCCACATTTGCTCCTGGAAAGACGCAAAACACTGAAAAAAGGCTCTCCTTTTTTCACCTTGCAAAACGTAACTTCCCTAAATTCCAATTCGTTGTGGCCGAGCTTTGTTTGGTCAGTCAGGTTGTCATGAATTATGAGTGAGTGAGCTTGGCAAACGACTATAACAAAAAATAAAAGACTGTCACCTAACATTTAGTGAATTTAAGAAATATAAGAGGAAAGTTTGACAATTGAAGGGGAAGTCCTTTCACAGATGTTTGTATGGTTTTGTGGCCGCAGGTGTCACAAAAGTCTTGCAAGAGTCTTACTAAGGTCGGCAATTATTGCATCTTTTAAATAGATAATTTAAAATCGGTTTTCATCCTTAGCGTCGTCTTTCAAACTTTGCATGTTCGCTTTATTTATATTCTCTTTCTAGCTGTGACGCCTGTTAGTTTACCGGGTGAGTTTCAACTTGAAGAAGTTAACACTGACGGCAGCAAAGTTTGCTATCAGAGTTCTCACGTGCAGAGATTTAGCTTTTATCTCAGTTATTAAAATGATGTATGAACTAACGTTTCCGAATTAAGTTCGTCCCACTGAATCTATTGTCTCTAGTATAAAAACTGGCTAATGCGAGAATGAGAAAACAAATGGCTTACTGATAATGAGAACTGATTCTCCAAATGACTTGACATCTCATACGCAATAGGATCACGGTGTCCATACGCCACCATGAGCAGGAGAAGAAGAAACAGAGAATACAGAAAAACATCCGTCATGACTCGTGACGACTTCACTTCCTTCATTCTCTTCAGCTTCGCCTTTTCCAAAGCTTTTTTCTGCAGGGGCTGAGACTCGTCTGCAGAGACGTCGTTGGCATCATACTGCTGGAAAAATTGGTTTCACAAAATGAACTAATGACTGGCTCTGGCTCTGTAGCTCTGAGGAGGGATGTACACCCCTAAATAAGCTATGTAGGTATGTTCGACTCCAATGGGTGTGTTTTCGAGCAGTTGGATTATTTTGATCCGACATAGGAAATGCTTCGTCTACTCGTCTGATACAGAGTGTGAATTTCTGTTGTTTCCGTTAGAGAGAAGATTTCAGGACTTACGTTTGATGTATGGTATGAACAATGATATTTTGGTCTAAAATATGGTTAGGCGGGCTACGACCTCTACCCACAGTACACACCTATCTAAGTGAGGTATACTCCTCGCGAGTTTATTGCTACTGCCCTTGATCTATTGTGCGTGTTTAGAAGCCAGGTGGTAGGATGTCTTGAGTAAAACAGCTTTTGTTTCTTACTGTATTTGCAATACAACTATTTTACCACTGATGTTGAATTTTCAAAGTAGTGCAACTTTGTTATCGCTTACCACTTGGGTGGAATAACTTGCTTCTTTTTCGTCTTCGATCCTCGTTTTCGTATTTACCAATGGTCTGTGCTTTTCTTTTTGCTCCATGGAATACTTTAAGAAGAACGCCATCATAGCTGAAAACAGGGCAACCTTGACTGGCTGAGAGATGGCAGCATCTTGTACAAACGAGACAAAGAATGAAAGGAGCCACTGTTCAGATTTTTCTTTTCCCCATTGCATGGAGTACAACAGAGTGAAGAACGCCGATACAAACACTGACACGAAACACAAAACCCACGCCGTGAAATACAAGAAACGGTACAAGTGTGTCTTCAAGTTTCTTTCATGATTTTTTGTATCAAGTTTCTTGAGGTTGAGATAACTCTCTGTGGTAATTAAACGTTCTTTCGAGGAGTGAATTTTAGAGCTCTCTGGGGATATGATGGTCGCCAGACTAGTTGTGGAACTTCCATGATCAACGGTGATGTACTTTAGGGACGAGTTTCTACGTCTAAACCGTCGAATAAAAGTGTTGGGTTTTGCCTTGGGCTGCTGATTTTTCGGTTTTTCCTCAGTGTGGGTGGAAGGAGCAGTCGGCGAAGAAGACGTTTTGCGAAACAGTTGAGTTATGACGAGGTTGACGGGAAATATGATCAGGCTGCTCTGGATTCCGATCATTAGTTGACGAATGGTTATCTTCAACGGACCGAGATAGAAAACTGGAGACGTGTCAACCGTTCCATCATCGTAGAACATAGCGTTTGTGATCATGGTACAACAAAGAACAGACAAGCAACATGAGGCGCGCTGCACGCGGGAAAAGCTGCTTTGTGGTGGCTTTGCTACCACTGAAATCCAAATATGCTCGTCGTAAAGGCCATCTGCACTGTTTGACAGAAACAAATTCTTGTAATTGGTTATTTCCTCGATACCTGCAACATATATCACTTTGTCAATTCTCCCATCTTCACGTTCAACCGCCAGCCACTCTCCGCACATAAAGTTCCATTTCTCGTCCCTTCGCGTGTCCCGTATAACCACGTGATCGAGGTTCCACGAGGGATTGTCTCCTGAATTATCATGCCATATATGGAGATAAAGCAGTTGTCCTAACCAGTTTGGAAGTTGAAGGGTACAAGTAATTACTGATCCCCTGTTGAACTTCACTTTGGTGAGCTTGCTCAGTGGAAGCACGCCACTGGATCCGTTTTCTCCAACAATCATAACAGTAACATTAGCAGTAGTCCCTGAACTTCTTCCCTTGCCGGTAGTTATTTTGATCTCATAGGAGTAAGCATTCCATGAATTTCCGACGACTATTACACCTTCCTATGAGTAAAAGGGAAACAAAATCGAGTTAAACAGCAATAATGTAAAAAAAGGGGCTTACTGTAGCTGATGGAAATTGTGATGGATGGTTTGTAGACTGGCTTGAACTGCGGCTGAAACAATGTCCTTGGAATACGTCAAGGTCTTGTTGGTTTACAGGAATCATTAGTTAATAGAAAGAAAAAGAAAAGGAGACCCGGCGAAATATACCCTCGGAGCATGGAAGGGAACGAACAACAGACAACCCAGATATGATGCCGAGTCCGTAAGGCGTATGCAGTCCACACTGTGGGTTGCAAGTGCTCTCACTCTGCGCCGTCCTTGTACTCCTGGCTCCCTATAGTATGAATTCACTAATCGTTACCTGGGCATCACGATCCCGCGTATCAGCTCTCCGCGCCCACACAATAACCAAGATATAAATCAAGAATATACTGGTCATCGTAGCTAGTACAGCCATGTTGTTATGGATGTCGGCAAAGGCAACCCATACTGTATCAAAGTCGATAGGGTTTGGTTTCACCAGTAGACCACCACCAAACGAGGTTAAATGCTTGCAACGACAGGTCATGGTTCGTGATAGAGTACGACGACGGCCCGTCTGGAAAGGAAATGAGACAACGCATTTAGATAATGTGAAACAATAGTAGGTTCCCACTTACTCTCTCAAACAATCTAGCAAAACATAAAGATCAGACGAGAAAGCGGAAGTTGGAGAAAGCCAATAGGCGATTTCCTTACAAACGTATCCAAGGAAAACCGTTTTCTGTGGGGCTAAACTAGTAACGTCCGCTATAAGAATTTTATACAAGTTAACTAAAATTCAGTAAACAATACAATCAACTCCCCCAAAGCTTTGGACAAGCCTATATACAAGATGCGTGCATCCCACTTTCTGTCTTAGAAGCTGTCTATCTTGTTGACGTGTCGTTTTCGAAAAGTGTACTTCTTGGAGGAGAATTATTATTTCCTTCTCACCCTACATCCTCCACCCGAGAACTGATTAGATGCAGGATTCCAAAAATTGCAACCAAGGCCCAATTGCTCCACTGTGTAGTTGCTGTGTGTGGCTTTGTCATAGCCTTGTTTCTGTTGTACAAATTCTCCATTTGATGGCTCGGTAGGCGGGGGATCCTTGTACTTAATGCACGAGCGTTTTGTCCTTCCCCCTCCGCCACAGTCCCTTTTTCGTCGACTCTGAGCGTTAGGTGAATTTCCAGTTGAAACGTCGAATTTTACGCCAATGTAGTATGTACCAATTTGTGTCAAATATGTGCTTGGTAGAAAAATGTTATAAGGATTGTCGGTACAGTTGCCTTCTTCTAAGGATGAATTGATCGTAAATGAACAGCTCGAATAGTCTGGCAATTTTACTTGCATATCATGCTCCAGGATTGTGGGTTTTTTACCGTAGTTTATTAAAATTGTCATTTCTCCTTGCTTTTCCAATGGCTTTATGTAAAATTCAATTGCTTTGCCAGCCTCCTCGACTTCAAAGGTGTGGTACTGTATACTTTCATTGTCATTTTCCTTAAAGAATACAGCCTCTTTTGACGCAGACGGTAGGGAAGCAAAAGGAATCTGAATGTCGATTTCCTCTGATAGATTGGAAATATTTATCAGCTGGCGGTTTCCTTGGGCTTGTTTGACCTTGATATCTAAAATGGATGTTGTCACTAATTCGCTCGACTTATCCCAGGTAAATGGGTTGCTTGGAAGGAACAGGAGCTGCAAAAAGAGTAATTAAGATTTAAGTCTTTTAACCACAATTTTACCTAAAATAGCTGGAGTTTAAATGAACCCTGAAGGCGTCTCCACCATTTTGGAGTTGCCGGTAAGTGAGACGTCCCTTTTCTGACAAAGCTGCCTTGGATTATACCACCCACGTTCATGCATACCCATGCAAAAGACAGGTGAACACTCGTAGAACGGAAGGACCTCGGGGACAGCAGACGTTGGGATTAACAGGTATGTGATGAAAGAAATTCCCAGAAACTGGTCAGTGGTGTACAATGCATGAATTTGGTGTGACTGTCATCTTACGGTATGCACTGCAACGACGCCTCAAGGCAAGGGTAAACGCAAGGTCTTTTGAGTTATTTTTGCCTCTTTTTGGGATCGTTTTGCAGTTAGTAATATTTAAATGGTAGTTTTTCACAGTTTTACTGTCCTTCTTCAGGTACTAAAAGTTCTAAAAACAACATGGCAGTCCAATTTACTTTGTAACCACGCTCCAAAACACATCATCAAACAAAAGAGAGTTATATAAGTAGGTGAAGTATGATCGTCCAGGTGATTGTAATCCTGAGAAGGACTGTTTGTGATGACATTGACCGACGTTTCGAAAACCTGAGTGGAAGTCATCATCACAGTCAAGGGCGAAAACTTAACTATGATGATGACTTCCGCTGACGGTTGCAACTGGTTTATTGTTGTTCTGGTTCAGGTTGTCGAAACGTCGGTCAATGTCCCCACAAACTGTCCTTATCAGGACTACACTCACCTGGACTATCATACTTTGCGAGTTATGATATGTCATTATTATTATGACTATTATTATTATTATTATAATTATGATATGACTCCTGGGTTCAAACCATTTACAGCAAAAGAGAGTTATCGCTCTTGTTGACTGGCTAAGTTCTGCTTGGGAACGTTAATACGATTTTAGATCGATTTGTGCTCGAATACCTGAATATCAACTACTCCGTTACCAAATATGTCCTCGTTCTCTGGGAACTGTACCCTAGCATTTCCTGACACTATCGGATTTGTGGTAGCCCTCTGGCCTGTCGCTCGTCTACAGGACAATATGGCCGATTTGGTCTCAATTTCGATGTCCTCCTGGCCCGAAAGCTGCTTGTTAAATACAGCCTCAGCGATCTTGTCAAAGGCCTCCATGTTTCTGTTTGCTATATGCTGACTCTGATGGTGGAAAATATAGAAAGAGAAACGGCTAAGACAATTTTCTGGCAATGTTGATGAAATTGTTTGCCAAGCATTGGTCGTACAATGATTGCCACTAGCCTATGTTCAGTGGCCTTAATATGCATTAGTCAATATGCATTAGTCAAAACCTTTTTAAATCTCCCCCTGATTCAAAACTAAACATTCAGAACAATATCTAAATGACAAAATTTGGCCGTGAAGAGATCTCCATATCATTGCAATGGCAACCTTGAATTTCTGTTTGGATCTTGCAGAAGCGTCTGCTAACGTTGAACGCCTGTCAGTCTTAAACGACTCATATGGAAGATGCACATGTCTTCTTTTATTAATAGATTATTATGTTTGTAAGTTTATTAAGTTTGTGAAATTAAATCTCAGTTTCATAGTGCTGGGAGAACATACATGAGTTGCAGCCCAGGTGACATCAACTTCCTCTCCCCATCCCATTTAAGGTCAATGTGACCACTCTGGACAAGTTCAGACCACTAACACTAAGGGCCACACACTTTCCTATTTTCTTTGGATTGGTTGACGGACACTGCAGTTGGCCTAAGGTATTTTAGTGAAGGATATGGCCTCGCCAGAGACAAAATATGGTTTGAGTAGTACTACACCCCGCATGAAATTTTGCCCGTTATTTTAAGACCACCGTTCTTTGTTGTTTCGGACGAGATTTTAGCCCCACCTTCCCCTCCAAATCTGGGGCCCAACAAGCTAAACTAGCCTACTCTCAGTGCACGGTTGAGTTAGAGTTTCTGATGCGTTTGTTTCCAGATTTTAGCAAAAAAGAGAGTGAGAGAAACTAACCTTGTTTCGATCGTCCTCTTGTGTCAAATGATCTCTTCTAAAGTCCGCACTGTGTGATGCTGACATCAAGATGTTGAACACAGCACTAACAAGATTCACCGCTCCTTCCCTGACCACTGACGCAGCAACGTCGTCTTGTGATTTGTTCACAAGAAAAGTTATCATGTTTTCTAGCTTGTCAGTTGCAATTATCTGGAACGATGAGCAAAATAATAGTAAAATCACAACCCGAAATAGCTGTACTTATCGTTGAACGTATGAACAGCCATGCCCATTATCTAAAAATTTAGGGGAATAATTTTTTTAGACAACCCGTGAATATTACAAACCAAATTGCATTTTCCTACGGCAGTCAGTCTTTTCCCTGCTTTTATAAAAGGACTGGCCTTGAGTTTTCTCAGGTGTCTGCGCGAAGGGACTGCTAGTGGCAGCTAGGGTCTTGTGACAAGACTGTGTTGTGGGGACAATATTAGTCTCGTGAACGAGGGGCTTGGAGTAGGGATCGGACTTGGAATTTTGGAATCCCTGGCTGCGACTACATTTTCAAATGAAAATGGAAGGAACTACTAATAAATGTGCTATCTGGAGCCTTCAACTGCAGGTAAAGTCATACCCCTATTATAACGAATTTAAAAAATACAAGACAACTTTTTAAAGACATGTTTCGGCATTACTTATGACATCTTCAGTTTTTCATTCCTCTGTTACCTGAGCTGTCGAATTAACTTGTTCTTTTACTTCTCCCGCTGCTGCGATCATTGTCGCCACTTGGTTAACAGCTGACATAGTCGAGGTCGGAATCCGAGAGATCTTTCTGATGACAGTATAGCGTACCTAAAGAGAACAGCAACAGCAAACGTTAAGGGTGAGTAGTCCTAGGGTGCAAAATTGGAAAAAAGAGTATTGTAGTTATTTCACCACTCGACAACACTCAGACCCTTTTCTGGAGTAGGCAATAGCTAACTTTCTGTGTAGTTAGTTACTAGACAGAGGATAGAAGCTGGTGATGCAAACATCGAGTAAATTTAAAACACTGTTTAGTGTTTTAAGCCTTCATTTCAATGCTTTCATTCTACTGACGACGAACAATCCTCTCTGATTGTGCTGAAGAACTGAACAGCATAACAGCCGCAATTCCATTTAAAAATTCAACCCATGCAAAATGAACAAATGAACTTTCATCAAATACCTAACCCTAGTTTACACAACTTACTTCACTTTGCAGTTGACTCTCTTCACCACTTAAGTCGCTGCCTCCTGATTGCTCCGCCTGTTGGTTAAGGCTCGAAACTACGCCGCTTACAAGTTCCGAAACTGAGTCGATGTCGCCAATGTTCAGATAAAAATCAAGTTTGCTTTTGTCGCTTAAAACCAAGCCATCAAGTTCTGACTGGGTAAAATTACGAGGAACGACCTAAAAAAATAACGTTTGGAGGTAAAAAAAAAAGTCCCTGAAATGCCACTTGTAAGCTAGGTTTTGTTGTTCTGATATAAATGTCTACCTGTTCTCGCCCAAAGTTTTCAATAGTCAGGTTTAAATAGCGAATGAGTGTTGTGTCTGCAACAGGAGTTATAAAAAAGGGAAACTGCAGCATATGTTTGTGGCTTCAAACCAATATTATCCTTCAATGCAGAGTGATCCCTTTCTCCTTCCTAAGGAAATATATAAGTGCTAAAAATGTCTAAAATAACTTCTGGGCAAATTGACGTAAGACCACAAAAGATGGCAAATACCTTGATCACTTTGTGGTTATCTATCTGCGCCCCAAGCGAATCTATGACGCTGAAATAGATTTTTAGAAGGAAGTACTCTGTGGAGTCACCTGGAGCCAATTTGACTGAAAACTCGTCTTCCTCCGCTCGAAAGAGCATTGGCTTTAGGAGTGTGTATGGATCATGATAAGCAAATACGTAAAGAAGGGGCAAATGATTAGTTTTCCAACCAGAGCATCTAAAGGTGAACAAGGTTTCGTAGGCTATTCCTTCTAAAGGACCCACGGAACAGTTTCCTCCTTGCGGTGGTGTGCTGGTTGTAAAGCTGTACTCTGTTAGACCTTTGTAATCGTCAGATTCATGTCTCATTCTTATCACATACGACATTTCTGGCCTCAAGACATTGGCTCTCAACACAAGATTAGACGAGCTCGTGTTTGATAATGCCACGATCTCAAGGTCGTCCTCTTTAATCCAATTAAGTTCCCCCGTCACGTTAGTTTTTCTGTAGAACAGCTCCCAAGAGAACGTCTGAGAATGCTTCTCCAAACAAACACCAGAAATACAGTGACTACTGACTGAGAGAATGTCAGTCGTGATAACCAAGTGTTTGCAGTTGACCTTGCACCTAAAACAAAGTATAATGCTGCTTTACCAAATTTAAACCAGTACTTCATTTAACTACGCACTTATCAACCTCGTTCCCAGGGTCTCCCTTCTCTGCTTCCCTTGTCGTGTCGTCAAGGGAGGCAGAGAAAAGAGACGCTGGGAACGAGGTTTTCTATTTATAAAGTATGTATTTCCTTATACCTATGAGGGTTCCTTCGACATCTAATCTCAACATTCATATTGTGCCCTCAGGAAATTCACTTCCTTCTTAGCATAACTCTCTTTCATGGTAAATGGATAACGTCTAGGGAGTGCCAACAAAACCTTTTTAAAATGCTGGACACTTCCACCAGTCCAAGGGGAGTACTCTTAACTACCTTACTGTTGCTATGGGAAGTTCCTAATCGTGACATCTTGGAAACTCTATACCTTCCACGGATAAGCTGCTTGGCCACATTCGTTCCATGGGTTTTGAAGATTTTCGAGTCACAACCATATTTGGCAGGTCATGTGCCTTGTACACAACAAAGCCAAAAACTCAAACGGCATACATCCTCATACATTTCACTAATCTAGCGGTACAAAAGGCTGCAAAACAGGGCATGATAAAATACCGTTCAAAAATCCCTTAGGAGCAACGCCAGATCTGTAAAAGGTTCCCCTCCTTTTATATCATGCTACAGAAACCACAGGTACAGGGAAACTCCCTTGCCTTGTAAGCCTAAATTATTTTGTTATATATAATAATATAACTAACCTGATATTAAAGTGGGATATCTCCTCATCCGTAACCTGTATAACAATTGCTTTACTGGCATCTCTGTTGCCAGCCCTCAACACCAAATTCACCAAATAAACTCCGTTTTTAATCATTTTGTGTCGAGGAAGAGCTATCTGAGAACTATTCATGGCTAAAGTTCCGTTTTCACTAAAACAGCCAGCTGGTAAAGGTTCTTCCAGGATATCTTTCCGTAAAGAGGACAGAGGTTCTTCAGTGTTATTGAAATACAGGAACCTCTCACTTACATTATAGCAGAACCAGTTGAATTCCAAGCCACTCTGATCAGATGCATCGGGATCCCTTGAACCAGCTGCGTTAATAATTATTGGATGTGTGAACATTCTTTTGTTGGCAGAGCCATCTTGAATGTCCACAATGAGATCGGAAGAGACGATCTTTAAGTACCCTTCAGCCGATCCTGAAATTCCGTATGCGTTTATCAAGGAAAGCGTCAGTTTAATACAATAAAGCCCGTATCCCAGTTCATTGGATTGTATTATGAGGTCCGACGTCTTTGTTTCCTTTGTAGTTTGAAGCACAAATCCCTCCTCGGTTGTATTTTGAAATATTTCCCATTTAAGAGTCGCGCCGGTTGCCCTCTCACAATCCACTTGGTATCGAGAACGAACAATGAACTGATTGGAACGGAAAATCGCAGTAGGTGCAAGCGGTTTAGCTGCAATGTTTTGCAGAGTAACCTTAGGCGTGCTGCAAGGACGCTCTGTTATTCGCACAAGAGTATGAACTGAAGCATTGTTAAAATCATTGCGTCCACTCCAAGTTATGTTATAAATTCCAGGGACATTGTAAGTATAGCTGTATTGCACAGAAGGATACGGAAACGAAGGAATGTGCTTGAAGCCATCTCGATGGTCTAAGCTGCAGTTTAACGATCCATATAACACCCCGTCGCTGTTGCCAAGATCTAAAACAAAACATGAAGGATATCCTGTCTCACTTGCTCCAAGCGTCAATGTCAAGGCATTCGTTACCATAACTCGACCACTGTGGCTTATACTAATTTCAAGTTTCCGTGGAACTTTCTTCGTTGTAAACTCGACGCTTTCGGAATTTAGTGAGTTGTTGCAAACGAATTTGACAGTGTATGTTCCGTAAGACGTGTAGTTGTAACTAAAGGACGATGTAAGGTTGACATAAGTGTAATACACCTCGTTCTGTTTTTCCTTGTCATCCATATTCAGCCAGCACTGAAACGCTGTTCCTTTCCCTATGCCTAGATTGCAGACAGTCTTGTCTGCTAATCCCACAGTCTTGTAACAGGTAAGGTGAGCCCCGGATATTGGCTCAAGCTCGACAATCTTTATTGTCCGACGAACACTTTGGCTGCTGACGTTGTTGTAGGCAGTTACATTGATGGTGAAAGTCCCATTTAAAGAGAAAGTGTATACATAACTTTTATTTGTTGAAGTTATTATGGTACCATCTCCCATGTCGAGCATGAACTTAGGGTGAGTTCCATTTTTGAGGTTTAACTGAAGCAAGATCAGGTCCTTTTGGAAACAAGATGGATATTGACTTTGGCAATCAACCGTTACGTTTAATCCTCGTATGGCGACTTCACTTATGATCAAAGCTGAAGTGTTGGCTCGGCTGACGGCGTTAGACGCATAAAAAAGAACATTACAATCTCCAACATCGTGAAAGGCACGTGTTAGTAGACTGTTTAAGTGCTTCGGCCCGTTCAGCCAAATAGTCAGAGCTAGAAGATCACATTCAACGAATGAGGCGTTGACTGACACGTTCGTTCCCTGTGCTATAGAAAACAAAAAGCTTGCATTGTCTCCCAATGCAACCTTATAAACATCACTATTCACCTTGAACCCCTTTATAGGGTCTTGGACAGTAACCCAACTAGATGCTGATACGACGCTCACCCTGTTCTCGACTATAACCTCAGCAGCAAACAAGCCAGCCCGAGGGTAAGAATAATTAGCTTCAAAGCTGGCGGAGCTTACAACTGACCCATCCCCAAAGCGGAATGTGACGTTAGGTGGACTGAGTGACATGACATCCAAGGACACATTGAAGCGGAAAGAAGTATTTGTTGCCAGAGGAGTTGGCGCCTCGAGACACAATCCTGAGAGCTCCACTTGAGCGTAAGCTAGTTTCGAGATTGTCTGGTTACTAAAAAAGTTCAAGGCATAGAGTTTCACTTCGTACTCGCCTTCTGAAGAGTAATTGTGATTGTTCGTAAGGGAAAATGGTGTCGATGCGTTAGCCATGATGTGCTGAGACAGTGTTTCATTACCGCTGTTATCTCCCCAGTCTATAACTGCAGTGGAGTTTGTTCCCAGCTTCAGTTCCCATTCTATGGAAAGGACTTGACCCAGCACAGTGGAAAAAGTGGTGCTAAGAAATGATAGCCCGGCAACTGAAAATAGGAAATATAGACACGGTAAATGCCGGTATTAAACCCGTCCTTCCCTGTTTATATGCCCATCTGCCTGTCGACGCCAAAAAATATCCGGCTACAAGAAATCCGAATTCAATCCCCAAATTTCAAATGGGAGATTAGGAAATTATAACTAGTTCAAGAAAAGTGCAGAGCAAATAGTAGTGATCATAGCAATTCTTAAATAAAATATTATGACTGAAATTATCGAGTTATTGTTATGTTACGCTTAAACGTCGTTACTATTGTTCTTTTCCCCTCTAACGCTGTAAGCCCAATGGAAACCACTGTTCTCTTATAATGCCAATGCAAGACAAAATGATCACCAAACAAAATTAATTGTCCTGATGTGACCTGCCCCCAGCTAGTACCACAAGATATATATATGTGGACAAGTAAGAGTTTGCAACGTTGACATTGGGGAATAAGGCATTAAAGAAGAAAACACCAACCTGGACATGGGTTGTTACAGGGAGCAATCTGCTGAGTCAATGGACAGTGGGCTCCACTGGTTTTACTGACAGGACTAAGACACGTTTTGACTCGTCTCGTGACTTGTGTATGGCCACAATCAGTACAGTTGCTCCACGGGGACCACTCTGTGTCCAAGCCTCCATACGCTACATGAAGGACACACAAAGGATCACACTCGTAAGAAAGTGACTCTAGACTGATAAAACCTTTTTGAAGTACAGGGAGATTTTACTAGGACTGGCAATGTGGTGAGCATTCAACCGTCCCCTCCCACCAGAATTTAAACCATCCCATCCCACCGGTATTTTAACCCACCACGCGGGTTTGAATGGCGGCCTCGATCACCTTTAGGTTGAAATTTAGTGGAAAATCTGGTTTTTTCTACTGACCTCCCCAGAAACCAAAAATTCGTCCAGTCTGGATGTCAAGGACCTGCATAAGTATTTCTAAATATCCTGACCTTGTTTATTCAAATTTTGTTATTTACTCGATTTTGGCCATTCTCGATCTGTTAGACAGAATCACCACGTCATAATGATGATGATAATGAATATAAACTTATTCGTTTTTTCCTTCAGTTGTTAGCTTCAATAGTATCGTATCTTACCTGTCTGACAACTGTAATACATTTTAAAATAAAGCCAAGTATCGTCTGGACAAGGATCTCCCAGAAAGGACCTGCTGTTAGTCACATAACAGGAGCTCTTTCCTTCACACGAATTCTTTACAACCTGGATGGCTTCTGGCTGAGTATGACAGTCACCTGTCTCCCAAGAAACTGCATGGGTGACAATCACCATGTTGTCATAGCAGCGGAGATTACGTGGTGTCAGTGAACGTCCTTCCCATCTGGACATCAAATAAACTTAAAGAACATGGAAATAAGTAAACGTTAATGATAGCATGTATTTCGTTATTGAAATGAGTAAGTGCATCATTTAGTACACCCACACGCCTTATTGACAATACTGCACTTTGAACTGAATATTTTCCCTTTTGATATGTAAAGAAACCTTTTAACTCACAGGTCCATTTTTCTATGAAGATCAATCTCATTTTCGACTGAATGAAAGGTTAATTAACGGACTCAATTCTCTTCCCGCCCCCTCATGCAATGTTCCTGCAGAAAGTATGCCTATTAAGACGTTGCCATTTCCCAGTAATAATGAGTAGCCGGAAATCGTGGAAATTTTTAAGGCAGCCAGTGCAAACTAGCCACAACCTCGTTTCCAGCTTATTTTCTCAAGGGAAGAAGAGAAAAGACCTTGGGAGCGAGGTCGAACTTGCATTGTGACGTCAAATTATCTACACTGGGTATAATGGGGGTATATTTTATTTTAAGACAATTAGACTACGTGACCGCGTTTTCTATAAAGCACGAAGAGAAATAGTCTTACTGTTTTAGCTTACTTACTTACTTAGCTAGGATACAAGAGATTGTAACGGGCAAACAACGACGGTTTGTTTATAAAAGAAAGATAAATAAGATAAAATTAAGGGATCAAAACCTTTTAACAGTCTACCTAACCATTTAAAAGAGTGCAACTGTGTTGTAACCTTTAGAGACCGTTTCTTAGATTTTATAGGTTGACAGTATTTAATACTTTTTTCAGTTTTATTCAGCTTAGCTTTTTAATGCTTTTTAATTGTTGCAATTTAGATCAGAGTTTTTGGTATACAGTTCGTACTTTTATTTAGTTTTAACTGTTTCATAATTGTTAGTACATAGGTTTTTTAATTTTCCAGGTTCCTTATTGAAAACAGCAATTTTATGCTGATGAGGTCACCCTGGTAAAACAACGTTTATGGGAAATTTAAGTTTCTTCGGTTCACCGACTGCATGGTTCACATAAACATTCGAATTCTCCCAACCACTCTCGGTATTTACATCAGCCCATGCACCACACAGTTTTCTATTTTTATTACTTACTTGATTGACATCTGTAAGTGACGTTGAGAAATTTCTTGATGCCAGGACAAGTATCATTGAACAGACCAGCTGAAGCTTCCAGGTAGCACTGGTTTCTTCCCTGACAGCGTTTCATTACGTCAATCTTGCTTCCATTGTTTGATGGGCAGCTGTCATTTCCGTAAAACACCGTCCGAATCTCAATCACGGTGTCGTATGTGCCGTACTTTGGGCAGACAACTGTGGCGTTCTCTCCTTCATTCAGGGTCAAATTGTGCTCTAGAGATTATTAAAATAACGTAGTTACCCACCAATTAATCTTCAATGGTAAAATGATTAAGCAGAGCTCAATTTGTGCAAGCACAATCGAAGACTACCGAAAGCGGCGGAGAGGCCTTGGGTTAGGTGAAGGTGTCCATCTAAAGAAGGCATCTGCTTCTCGAATGAATCAACAAGAGCTTCAACCGTAATTTTAAGATAGATAGATAGATAGATAGATAGTTTTTTAACTATTTACAGTGTTCGTAATAAGAATCCTGAATAAAAATGTTTGCTACACGTGAATTTTTTGGTACATGCAGTCGAACCTCGTTGATGCGGGATGAGTGCTAGTGATATGGAGGTGTCAGTGCTATAGTAGCCTGTTCCAGGCGTTCAGATCGTGGCGCGCGAGCCTTAAAACGTAACTATCTAAACGCCTGGTACAGGTTAGTGCAATAGAGGTAGAGTTAATCTGAGTTTAGGTCTATGTTGGTCTTGGCGATCTGTCCGTAATAGAGAGTTGGCCTTCTTACAGAGGTGTCCACCACTATTCGCCTTCACTTTGGTGGATAATAATTAAATAGCTGCAACCGTTAATGCGTGGCATAGGGCCAACATATGTTTGGGCAAACCATGTGATGAAACAGAGATGTTGAATGCATGGTAGTTATCTCGGTTGTAGAAGGATAATTAAACACGGAAGAAGTTTACATTCAGCACTGTGTCTGTATTAGTGGAACCTAGGGGAGTGTGACATAAATATAGATCAGTAGTTACAATAAATCCAACCTGCACAAGGAACGTAGCAAGGTAACTCGTCTATTTTGTCCCAGTAGTTGCACTCTTTTGCAGCGTCATAACTTATTCCAGGTGAAATGCACTCACGCCGACGTACCTGACGGGCAGTGAGGCCACAGGCCTCACAAGCACCCCAGGGAGCCCAGGTAGTGTACAACGCTTGCTCTGTGAATAAAAAATTATTTGGAATGGATTAATACAATGGGTGGGATGTGAAATTAGCGACTTAGAATGAGAACAAAATTCACAGTATACTTTGTTATCATTATTTCTAGGAGTGACAGTAACTCCCCTTTCACAATGTTGCTTTTTATGTTAACAAGCTGTTTTCCACTTCTCATTAAACTTTTAGGATGACTAAGGAAAGTGAGGGGAGGCTTATGGACACCATGTACGACAAATACTTCTAAGCACTCGTACAAAAGGATTTGTGACATAATGATAAAACAAGTAATTTTCGTTGCTTTTTGTTAAGAGTTATGAGGTCAAGAGTCAGGGGTTAGGGGCAGGATTAGGGTAAGAAAAGACAGAAATAGTACATGAAAAGCAAACGGGGGCATGTAAGTCAATACAAGTCAATACAATAGAGATGGTGACATTGATTTTTAGCATTTTTATTCTCAACAGAATCCTTCTTATTGAAGATGAGAAGGGAAAACATGAAGTTAGAGATATTGAAAACGCGCAGGGTTTTTATTATAGAGGAAATGCGGCATATATCAATGTAATACTTACTCTTCTGGCAGCTGTGATATAAAGTGAGATAGTTGTCGCTATCTTTGCATTCTCTCTGGTCCAGCTGTTGGTAGGACACTGGAGATATTGTACAAGAGCTAGAGCTGCAAAAATCGTCCACGTCACCGTAACGTATATCAGAGGTACAGGTTTTTCCATTGGATGCAGGGCAAGATTCTGAGGAATTCATCTGGCCATAGAATGGCGCTTTGTGAAACACCAGTTGCTTATCGTCAGGGCAGCTGATTAGAGCTATGTCATCGTCACAAAATGTTCTTTTGAAAACTGCAAGGAAGATGATAACAATAATGCGGATTATTTGGAGCATTTTTCACATTCGCACGTTGAAATGCACTTAGCAATCAAGCATCGAACGTCAGCACGTAAAGACGCCAACTATACCCATTAATGAATGAAAGAAGGAAGGAGGCAAGGAAGAAATAAAGAAAGAAAAAACAAAAAACGACGTAAGCCAAACACTGTTCCGAATGCAGTCTCTTGGTGGTTACTTTAGAGAGGCGAGAGCCACCTAAAATTAATGAACCCCGTTTAAATTAGTCCTTAGTGACATAATGCAGGCGAACACCTCCCGTGAGAGATCAGCTATAACTTCCTTGTGGTCATATGGTGGCTTCGTGACGGTATTTCCATTTATAAGTTCTATAGGTATTTAACGCCCCAAAGGTTATGGTTAGTGGGGTTTGGGTAGTTTTCGTTTTTTTTTTTCTCCGTCTTGGCCTAAAAGTAGGGACGATATCAGTGGGTTGGATGGATA
>Ga0126336_10000022_pt1 | contig 29899 bp, 16 predicted proteins | sample SidCmetagenome_FD_92530 | JGI IMG/M metagenome (GOLD analysis project Ga0126336, IMG submission 92530) | Coral microbial communities from El Islote,Puerto Morelos, Mexico - Siderastrea C C metagenome | ecosystem: Host-associated > Invertebrates > Cnidaria > Coral | place: El Islote,Puerto... | reverse complement strand
CCTTTTTGCTGTTCCAGTGTAGACACTAGTAACCTGTTAGACGAGATAGAAGCAGCTATCGATCCCTCTCTTAACCAGGAAGATAAGGCTAAACTACGTAAAGTATTACTTCAATATTCAGATGTATTTGAGAACACTTTAGGACAAACTAGTGTTTTAAGTCATACGATCGATACTGGAGATAGCCCTCCAATAAAGCAGCGGCCGCGATGCCTACCCTACGCGCACAGAGAGGAAGTGAACAAACAGGTGAAAGACATGTTAGCGCAGGGGGTTATCAAGCCTAGTTCCAGTCCCTGGCTGTCCCCTGTGGTGGTGGTTCGTAAAAAAGTTGGGACGTTCCGTCTATGTATTGACTACCGGAAATTAAACTCGATCACACACTGTGAGGCGCACCCCATTCCCAGAATGGTTGACATCTTGGATTCCTTGAATGGCGCAAAGATGTTCACAACCTTGGATCTCCGCAGCGGTTACTGGCAAGTTCCCATGGATCCTAAGGACAAACCCAAGACGGCTCTCGCTACTCGGGCTGGCCAATTTCAATTCACAAGAATGCCGTTTGGATTCAATTCGGCTCCTTCTACCTTTCAGCGTATGATTGAAATAGTTTCGTCAGGTTTAAATCTGATCACCTGTAACTGTTACCTTGATGACGTCATTATACACTCTAAGGATTAAACCAACATTGTGAGCGCTTAGCGGAAGTTTTATCTCGTTTCCGACAGCACAATTTGCGCGTCAAAATTTCCAAATGCACTTTTGCGGCGCTAAAAGTATCCTACCTGGGTCACGTGATCTCTGCGGAAGGTATTTCCCCAGATCCAACGAAAGTAGAGGCAGTTCAGAACTTGTCGTCGCCCAAGTCGGTCAAGGACGTTAGGAGTTTTCTCGGTCTAGCGGGATATTACAGAAGATTCGTTCGAGGTTTTGCGACCATAGCAGCTCCGGCTTATTGACTTTGCCAAACAAGGCAGACGGTTTGACTGGACCACAGAATGCGAGCAGGCTTTCCAGACGTTGAAAACGCTTATCAGCTCGGCACCCGTTCTGACAGATGCCTCAGATGTGGGAGTTGGCGTGGTACTTTCACAATTAGATGGCGATGGGGTGAAAAAGCCAGTAGCTTTCGCTAGTCAGTCCCTCAGCGCTAGAGAACGAAACTATTCAACGACTGAGAAAGAAGCATATGCCATTGTTTATGCATTTCGGCACTTCCGAGTTCATTTACTCCGGTCGGCAGTATCCCACCGCTGCCACCAAAATGTGTAACGTGCCGTAAAAGAACACTCAACTCTTTCAGATTCAAGACAATTTTATTACAGCAATTCACTTTCATTTATACAAGGTTTCTTACGCAATTTCACTCACGTACAACTAGTGCTACAAATATGGCGCTGTACTTTACGCAATACAGCTCGATATTTTAGGGTTCTATTTATAAACAAATAATTACTAACTTATTACATTACCAATGCCATTAAACTTGTCGGTAGGGCGCATATTTGAGGGCGGCGCTGATTTAAAACTGCCCTGACTTGCGAATAACTCAGTCAGATGTCAGCCGTCAGATGTAATCATTCCTAATCTTTGTTTTGTTCATAACAATACATGTAACACAGGAAGGACGCAATAAAAAGTTAGTTCCGTTTCCACGTCCAAATAAATAACAATTACAATATCAGCCGTATTAGCATTCAGCATTAGCCATTTCAAAAATCAACAAGCACTGCATTGTTGCTGAAGGATGTGGCGCTTATTCGAGGGCGGCCCTAGCCTTATGGACCTTGTGAGTATGGTAATGGCATATAACCGTCTATAACCCGGGCATATGACACAGAAATCAAACAACAAAGCCGAAACAACACAGCTAAAATAGTCTGTCGCGTTCCCATACAAACCTTCAAACTCAAAACCCTTGTAACAAACCACCCCTGTTAACAAAGGTGAAACTTTGCAGCTCCATCGTATTCTCTCATCGGGAGCTTGATCACGAGTGATCTATTGAAGTATGTATACCGTTATGCACTAATGGCATTCACACACCTATTTATATTTAACAATTATTCGACCCAGGCTCAGCAAATATTGGCGAATATTTACCGAGCCGAAGACGAGTTAAATATTCGCCAATACTTACTGAGCCTGGGGCGAATAATTCGGTTTTAGTATAATTTTGAGATGTCGACATCCAAAAGTAAGAAAAGGGGCTAAAACTAGACAAACAACACACGAAAAAAGTAAGTTAGCTAAGCATCCGCGCCTTGAAATGTTATTTTCACCGGGTAGCGTGGTGAATACAGCATTAAAACACGTTAAAATTATACTAAATATATAAGTCCCGGTTTGAAGCATTTATCTTCAGTGCCTTGTTACAAACTACCTCACCTGTCTCAGCAGATGTTTGTGGCTTGCCTCTGCTGCTGTCGCATTTTTCTGAACTGGAACGTTTCCGACCGGGACCACGAAGCGCCGCCAAGAGCACGACTGTAATAACAACAAGCAGGACAACTACAGCAACGACAGCGACGAGTTTGTATCTCAAGAATATGCCGCTTCTTTTGCCGTTTTGACCGGATTGATCCACAATCTTATATGTGGTTTCCATGTCAGAAAGTTGTGCAAGATCCAAGGTCGGTCACTTAATGTAGTCGTTAGAGTATCAGTTGAGTTCGGCTAAAGAATAAAGTAAGATCTGGAGTCGGGCCTCTGCTGAGCAATGCTGACGAAGCTAATATATTCAAAGTTTCGACACCTATTATAAATTATTGTCTACAAGCACCTTATTGTTATTCAAATTTCAAAAAGGAGAAAGTTCTTTGTGACGACAGCCAATAACCACTTGCATGACAGCCAATGATTTGTAGTTTGATGTGGGGGTACTACTAAAACGAGTAACGCAGTAACCAGTAACGCAGTAGAGCGAAAACGAGTAACGGGAAAATTTTTCCAAGAGTGAAAAAAACAAAACAAAAAACAATTAACGGGAAAAATTGCAAAAATAGCATAGTTGCTGTACTTCTACTTACCGTCACGCTGTAGTTGTGCAGCTAAGAGCACGAGTGCACTAGTGATCGTTTGGTTCTATGCATAGTATTTGACTAACCAAAGAATCGCATTTATTTATTATCGTTTCGATATCGCGTGATCCAGATGCTGCAGACCCGGCCAGTGCATAACTTGTGACCTTCCTTGTGAGCAGACTCCTTGTAGCTTAGTAGGGAGAAAGTAATTTTTAAAAAAATCAGCCAGTAGTAAAAGGACAATCCCCCTCTTGCGACACCGCTCGCTTCACTCTGATCACCAATGAATTTTCTTTGGCCGTACGTTTTCTAAGGAGCCTATGATGGTATACTGAGGCATCTACCGAGAGATAGGTTAGGAATGTCGCGTTACAAAGCAGTCATAACAAGAATGCAAAAAGCATGATTCCATGAAAACTCATGCCAAAATACACAAAGTAGAGCTAAAGAAAGGTAAGATTTAAAAGAAAAAATAAATTTCTTCTATCAAGAATTTCCATTCCCTTAATACACACAAGCAACTATCAAGAAACTAACTTAACTAACTTAACTGTCATCGAAACTGATTAATATTTGGTACAGGTTGGGTGAAAATTAAACACATATTTTGGATCCGTACATGCAGTTTCCGCTTATTTTTATATGATGTAGCGACCAATTTTCATGGCAGCTTGTATTCTCTTTATTTCATACAGAATATCGGACACGGACCAGAGAAGGGTTTACACAGTGCACTTGAACCGCAAAGGTGGGTTCGAATGCGCATTTTGTTCGGTTCTGGAGCCATGTGAACTCACGAGTCCGGGCTCTCAAACAAAAACAGGGTGTATCATTATCACAGGTGAAAATGTGCGGCGTGCACCGCCTTTTTAAGGACGGTGCTTTCAAATACAGATGTATTTTTAGCAAAGGTTATGACTTTGGGGAAGGGAGGATCAGAGTAAGGGTTAATGTAATCTAAAAAGAAAAATGTGGGTGACCACGCATTTTTCACAGATAATCAAGGAACCGTAATTCCAAAAAAGGTTTAAAATACAAAGAATGTACGGCCAAATACATTCCCAAAACTTCCAAATTTAAGCTCAAAAATGGGTGGTTACCCTCAATTTTCTTTTTAGGTTTCTGATAGCCCTGGCTAAGATTTGCTTATCCACATAGTCATAAACCGTGCAAAATGCCTTCAGTGGGCAAAGCCCTTACGAAATTTGACCCGAGATGCGCAGAACCTATTCGCATTAACAAAAGGAGGTACCGTCCTTGATGGGGTCCGGACCCAATTTTCCCTAGTGTAAATGCACCTTAAAACAGCATAGGCCAGAAAAAACAGGAAAAGGTAATATTTACTAAAGTTAAATGTTATGACATCTGCATGAAAGATTAATGCTGTAAAGAAGTTTCTTTATTCGAAATATTAACACTCGAATGAAAGTACTCGAACTAATGAACTAACTAATGAAACTACTCGCACACTCAAATAAAAAAAAGGAAGAAAATTAAGCTCATTCACTTCAAATTGTCACCGGAAGTCAAGCGTGAAACACGAAAACCCAAGAATGCTTGAGATAATGTTTACGAGAATTATTAAGAAACATCTGAATCATTTTCTGCTGTCAAGAAGGCGCTCTTTTGATATCTAATGCCCTAATCATGAAATGAAACTGTCAGCTTAAAGTGTTTACAACTCCAGTCTTCATCAAAACACCAAAAGGAAAACAAGGGAGTTAATGCACATCAGGAAAGAATGACTGAGTGACAGGTGATTCACTGCTCTTGATTCCTCTCCCACTTCCAGTCCAGGGTCGTACAGAATCCTGTTGGCAGCCTTTGGAAATCGGAAGATGAATTTTTGCTTGTTGCCTTCTTCCTTGAATTTAGGATAGTCGCCGTTTCCCGGCATCTCCCGTATTTCGTCGTCGACCATGACCTAAATCAAGAGTGATAGGGCGTAAAGTAGTCGTTTAGTCAAATGGCTGAAATTTTTGAAAAGGTTATTTCTGGAACTTGTGCAATTGTTCTTTGAGTTGTCAATGGAGTAGGTCCTGTAAATAGTCAACCCGAAGGCTATGACTATTGCCGAAGGCGCGATTCACCTTCTTGCTAAAAGAAAAAAAACTGCGAAACTGATTTCCCCAGTCCTATCTGAACAATTTAGTTTGTAAAAATTTTACTATTTTTCCCACTCTTTTACAAATTTTCTCGTGATACAAACTGACACCAAGTGCATGCGAGGTGGGTAATAGTAAGCACGTTGATCAGTGTCGATCAGGCGATCGGAGTTTTGGTGTTTCAGGGCTGAGCTGTACTCTGCATAGGTTGTGTTGTTTCCCTACACAAGAAATTTTGTTCCACATTATTTTGTTTGCCCAGGTGTATATACGAGTACCTGCAAAAATTGATGTGTAACCCTGCAATTAATAGACAAGCATCCGGTTCAGGGAGGGGACCTGGGTCCGGATTTTGACTTAGCTTTTTTTATGTTACAAGCACGTCAGCTAAAACGTGCGCGAAAAAGACCAGAAAGTTTAAGTAGTAGTATTTTTCCTGCCCAGACCTTTTGAAGCTCTGCCTAAATCATAGGCCAGACATATGGGGTGAGTATGTTCTAAAACGTCTGCGATTGAACGTTTTTACTGGAAAACACATGCACATGAGTGGAACCAAGAGAGGATGAAGTATAAGAGTGAATCCCCGTGCCCCATGATAATTATTTGGAATTTATTATTAGTTCGCATTCATGCTGGGAAGGTTATTTTTATCTGTTGTTCCCGTGTCAACAATGTTAAATTACATGGCGTCATTCTAGCTGCCCAGTGAGGTGTCGTCCTTAAAATAACCAAGTAGTTTAACACAGAACCAAAAATAGATTTCAAATAATTTTCATTTGAATAGGCCCATGTATGGGGGATTCATTCCTCTCCCCTCATCGTCTCTTGGTGGAACCCAACCGTGAATGGTTCATCTTTGCGGTCCTTATGTAGCAAATTCGGACCTCTCAAGAAACCAATCAGAATGGTCCTTCGCGTTAAGGACAGATTTAGCCATGTAATAACAGGTGTTTTATGAAAGGGTGACTCCCCCCTCAACCATTTTTATAAGCTCCGTCTCAGACTGGTGAAAAAGAGATAGTAGGATCCTGCCATATGCGTACAATGAACTATATACGTGTGCATCCACCCCGTATTATATAGGGGCAACCAGTAATACTACTAGTCTCTTCTTACCACAAAGATCTGGGATAAGTGAACTTCCCGATCTACAAAAAAACATGCAGACATTACCTGTGAGCTAAGCACCATTTCTGAGCCCCCTCCGATATCAAACTCTTTAGGGCACTTGCTATGTTGTGCCCTTTTGAAGCACCTGGGGTGGCGTTTCCTCTGTTTGATGACGTCTTCAGTGAGAGGTTTAGGTTTGCCTTTGCTTTTGATGACTAATGAGGCATCTATAAATTCTCCTTCGTCACCAGTGTTGCAGTCCTCTTGCGAATCGTTAAAGCAAAATTTCCAGTTACCTATCTATGAGAAGATGAAACAACAAAATGACATAAGATTAAAGTTCCTTAGATCTAGGGTTAGATGCTTAGTCAAGCCAAGGCAGCGGTATCCGCCCCTGGGGTGGGAGGTAACTCCCATATATGTATGCATATAACCTATATAAGTACATGCCGCTGTGAAGGGTATTGTTTTCAAGGAGTTTGGTCTGGGATAAGGTAAAGAAATCAGGGAGTTTTGGTTTAGAATAGGGTATCAATTACCGAGAAACTACAAGTGGGGTGAAAAATTTAGTCCAAAGTAGGGTTTGAAAAACTCGGAAATAGATGTAAATTCCATCACGGCAACTTTGTTGATCGACAGATAGTGTTCCATTGAAAATGCTATGTGGTTATATGATGCTTCCGTAGACAGTTTTTTTCGTGCATGTCTAATAATGGGTCCTGTTTGTTGCTGTAAACAGGGGTCAATGGAGGTGGACACTGGTCTATATCTGCAAACTTTGCCTTGTGATGGTTTTCACATCACACATCAAACAATCGGGCTAGATATTTTATCTGTTGAATCCATCTTCTTAGACGCGAGGTGTAAATTAATTTAGCTGCCAACCAATAAACAGAAAGCCAAAATCCTTTCTAATATAGAAGGGAGTAGCAAGGAAGTGGAAGGAAGCAGAAGAAAAAGAATGGGAGAAGAAAAGTGGGAGATAATGGGTATCTGAACAGGCAAGGTAAACCTCAAACAAAAACTTACTAGTTACCTGAATATTAAACTTGAGCATTCCCTTTCTCATCTCAGAAGTCTCGTTACCAAAGGTGATGTTTCCAGACTCCTCAAACATGTACGCCATGACAGCGAGAGAAGCATTGTGCGCCGGTAGGGTAGACGTGAAGTTGAAGTTCTGCACGCGCAGTCCTTGGTAACTACCAACTGTCAGTTCAGTGAAAGTAAAGTCTTGTTCTGCAAACGAGTCGAATGAATGCCCTCTGCGACCTGCTTTTCCAACAGTGTTTCCACTCCTGCTTCTCTCCTGCAGTAAGGATTGTGGATAGCGGACTTCAGCTAGAACGGACACGCTCAGCCCGTAAACCATTCTTTTTATCTTTCTTTTAAAAAAAACTTTTAGAATTTGTAATTTTTTATATTGTATACTAGTTTTAGATGCAGAGCCTCTTTGGATACCAGCCTTTGAGCTGAATGGGCCACCCTGCTAAAATAAAGTAACCCTCCAACCTGCCTCCCCACTCTTTCAAAGTTTTTAAGCCAAAAATTTTAAATAACACTGTCACGGTCTTTGGATTTGCACAGCAAAAAGAGGGACAATGGTTACGGTGTTATAGTCAGTTGATGCGACTGTGCATGCCCTCAAATGGACTGAAGCGTACTGTTTACTATGAACAACCACCCTAAACTGCTGCTTATGAGCCCCCCGGTTATAGGCCCATCTACCTGTAAACAAAAAAAAAATACATCCGGTTATACCCCCCGGATATAAGCCTTACTCCAGTTTTCCTTGTTTCCTTAAGCACTCTCACAGAACATTGCGAAGATGAACTCTGAGCTTCTGTTTTGTTATGTTCCGGTTACGTACGTGTTGTAACAGTTTTGATTTTGTTGTTAAAATTAAAATGAATTCGATTTATTGTGACGTTTTAACTTAGGTTAATTAAAAACTAGTAAATTAAAAACGTATTTCAGTCAACACTGCCGTGGCTCATTTCGAAACTTTTTTTTATGCCGCTTTTAAGCCCCCTGGATATAAGCCCCTCTGTTTATAAGCCCACTTAAAACCCCTTACGAAGTTGATACGCCCAGGGCTTATAATCGGCAGTTTACGGTATTCTGCGAAGCCGAGTTTGCTATGAACGATTCTAAAGTCAAGATGACGAGTAGCCTAATTGTTGTAGTATACATGCATGCAGATGTACAGCGATATTTTTGTAGCATTTCCAAGACAACAACAACAACCACAAAATCTAAAGAAATTTGACTATCCAGGGCCGTAGCGCGGACGGTCGTTTTGTGTCAACGAATAGAAAACGACAACTCAGTAAAGGTCTCGTCTACTGATAGCTTAGCCTAGTTCACTTAGAAATAGAAACCGGAATGATGACCACCCTGCATTACTACTTCTCCCAAGGAAATCTTCCCTCTTTAGGCTAACATCTCTGCATATGATGTCAGGGATTTAAGGTGAGTGGTCCCATACAAGATACTGTTTGCAATCGCAAGCTCAACTCCTTACCTGTAGACTGTCAAACTCAATAATTATGCGCTCTTTGTTTCGATCAGAGAAGTCGCTCTTTTCGCCTTTATGAGGGTGAACACACATGATTTTTCCTGAGTGGCCAAGGACCTTGCAAGATACACCATTGGCATCAACTTGCCTGCTGATAAGCTCTGCTTTCTTGGGCCCATGGTTGGCATGGTTATGCAATAATACAGGGCGAGCAGCTGCAATAACATTGCATCAATAAAGTCAATAACACGGTAGAGTTTACTGTAAAGTGTTCTTAATTTGAGGGATTACTGCAATTAAGAGATACTGGTACGCATTGCACTAGCGCATCAAATGTACCGCATAAAATTTAACCAAGAAAGCACACATTGTTATATTTGAAATTGCACTCAGTAAGTACTAGAAAACATCGTAGGGTCGTTTGATAGACATGTTTCTAGAATCTATTACAAAACTAGTGTAGGGGGAAGAAAACCACCTATTAGCTTGCTTTAAGCACCTAGATGGCGAGGAGAGTAGAAAAGGTGTTAATCTACGCTTATAACAACAAAGACTGCCAACACTACAGGAAGAAGGCAGAAAAGCTGCGCATTGGTAGAAGACCTCTTGCGCATTGGTAGAAGACCTCTTGCATCGATTTTTCAAAATCTGTGTTCCAAAATGTATTTCACAATCGCTGTGAATCTTTATACAACTCAAAGCAGCAAAATTTTGATCTGTCTGGTGAAATACTTGAATTCAGTATCTGAAATTGTTTTAATAATCTTTTTAGACACTCCCAGAGGGTTTTTCAGACCTAATTTACATGTTGAGTACATGGAAGATTATATGCAATAGAAAATACAAAACACCTACGGATAAGAGTAATGCATCTATTAAACTAAAAACTTACTAAAAATTATTTTTGTTTCATATTTATCTATGATAGTGAGTTTAAAGATAACTTCTCGATTCTCTCTTAAAAGCTCGAAGGCTATCGCACTCAGTGACGCTGCGTATTTTTTATTATTTTTCCTTTATAGGCTTGTAATAAAGGTTGTTGATTTTAGATCAGGCTTACAGAGACTATTCTGTTTAGAAGCGAATTCAAGGAATTTCAATGGAATATTATAGAATTTCCTCAACCAAGGACTTAAAAGTAATCTGTGAAAACTTTAAGGTGTTTGCAAGAATGTGTGAACCTTGCTTTATAAACCGCGTGAAGCATGGCTCAATTTCTGTGTTTCCAGACTTTGCTGTTAATACTTCCAGTCAACATAGCGAAATTGTTCGTCACAGAAATATTCACTTACCAGTTAACAAATACAGGAGCATAAAGTGAAAGGTACAATCCATCTTTACATCCATCCTTACATCTAAACAATAAACTTAAGTTGAAATATTCTTTGAATCTTTGAGCCAGAAAAATGGCGGCGTGTTGAAAATTGAAATAAACAAGTGTGCATGCTCAGGTTATGCTCTAAACTCATTCCCAGATCCCCTTCTGTCACAAACATCAAAACGGAACAAGTGTGTACTTGTAGGTAGTGTCTAGATGCCCGGAAGCCGGGTTTTTAGCAGTAGGCACAAGCTCGGAAAATTTATCAACAACAAAACCAAGATACTTTTCGGAATGGCTTGACAATTCTAAACAACTATCGAATACTAGTTCAGAACGTTTGAACAAGCCTTTCCGTCGAAATACTTTGAAAATTTGTGACTGCCGGGCATTTAGTCTTGAAAGATCCGTGCCCGGTTGCTGTGAATCTGGACACTGTGTTTTGTATAAGGAGCGAAAACATTAACGAACAAATAAGATGTTTTGAAATTGAAATTAAAGAGCAGTTTTATGCCGGACATTTGTCGAGGGTGAGACAGAGTGAGATTTAAATTGAAACCACCAGGAATGGTTACTAGTGCAAGGGTCAATTGTTTAACAAACAGATTATATTTGGCCATGCGTGTGTACTCTGAAAACCAGAGCGGGAAAAGGAGGTTGAGTGATGAAATTGGCGGTCATTCTCTCAAGTAAGGTGTGCTGCGGAGAAGGACTTGCATGAGCGCTAATCCCGCTCTTCCGGTGCATTTAATGGCGGCCAGAAGTTGCCGTTCAACAAACCAAAAATGAAGTTTTCTTTCTTTATTTTCGAGGCGTCCGTTACGAATTGTTCAAACCTGTTTTAAGGGTATTGGTGGGAAACTCAATATGTTTATGCCTTTAGTAAAATTAGGCAGTGCTGAAAACATAAATTATCAACAAAGATAAAACAAATTATCAGGAAAATACTGAATTAAAAAAATTCTGAAACGTTCAAGGCAATTGGTACTCATTAGGAAGAGAATGTACCTTAGAACATTTACAATCTGCTATTGTCTTTAACCAGTACTTCTGCTAAAGGACTACTTTTGGGTAAAGACGGAAAATAAACAAAAATCTAATATTCACTTTTGAAATCTATTTTGCGGAGGGGGACAGGGGGACGGGAGACGGGAGAAAAACCGGGAGAAAAGAGGGTGGGAGATGCACGGGAGGCGGGAGAAGAGGGGGCGGGAAGAAGCAAAAAAAAAGGGGGGGGGGGGAAATTCCGCAACATTGCGCAATATTCGCACTCAAAAAAATGCAAAGAGGCGGGAGCCAACAAATACAGGGCGGGAACCGGGATTAAGGGGTACGGGAAGCGGGAGGTTTAAACACCCTGTTCCCCCTATTTTAATTCAAAGTTATCCGGTTGAGAAAAAATTTTATTATAACAGTAATAAAACCTTTCCTACACTCACACCGCTCCCAAACATCCATTCAATGATCAACTTACTGACACAGAACATAGTCCGCAGTTTACTGAGTTTTATAGTAAAACCTGCCTTGATTGTTCCTATCACCGTGCTGAACTGACTTGCTGCTTTTTTAATTCACTAGGAAATGCAAGAAAAAGATAGTCAGGAGAAACAAAAACCGATCTTCTATTTTTGCATTCATGAATTGCATCATTCGCTTCTTGTTTTCTGATACAATGTAACAAAATTAGAATTAGAATACAGTACAACATCATTAGTGGACGTAAAGTTTGCGGTTTGTAGTGGCCTGTACTTTCGGCATCATATATAAATAGTGAACAATCAATATTAAGTCAAGCTATTTTCGACCATTCAATTAGCGTTATTTACAACTGAATAAGACACCTTAAAACAATAATTTGTCAAAGTAGAAAAGCATAGAATAAACGGTGGCCACGAACAGTTAGTCGAGTAACTTTGAACCCTGCGACGTGCGCTCGAGCACAAGCTTAATAATATTAAGCTCCAACCGCATGCGAGGTACAAGAAAAGAGGAAAGCTAATATTTTTTCTCTGCTTGCTCTTACGTCAGTACTATAGTTTGTGACAAGTGAAATATATAAGGGTATATAAGAATGATGTAAAATAGTTAGGCATGATGCTTCTTCCTCTATAGCAGCATCTCCCTTGAAAACGTGTTTGACGGACAGCGGGTAAAAGAATATAGATCACAAATCATTCAACAGGTGTATGCTGTTGGTTAATCTGTTTTCTTTTACAGCCATTTATTGGACAGTAAGCACCTTTGTGAATAAATATTGTATTGTAAATATTGTGTTGATACTAGATTACTTCTAACTCGTATAAACCCTTGTCATTGACAAAATAGGTCCATCAAAACATCACTCAAATAAATGAATATAAAGGATACTTGATATTGTTCGAAAAGGAGTTGTTAGGGTTAATGTAATCCAGTCATTCAATTGAAAGGCAATCAATAAACATCGATGGAAATCCATGAAATTATAAGGCACATAATTTCCCTTCATCGATTCGTCATCGATTGCCAATATCAATCGATTAATTGACATCAATTGTCATTGATTGATATCGATTATCAGTGATCATTGCCTTCATCGATTGGTTAGGCCGGCCGGATTATTGGCGTTATCAGTAAAAATCTTGGCGCTACCGTTTTATGTCCCTGTAAAAGTCGTTCAACCTTTAAAAGGATTTGTAACCAGCCCTTTGCCAGACTGGTGCGAGGCTAGCAAATCAAGCGTCATCCGTCATAGCTCAGTCGGTAGAGGCTTGTACCGATATCCAGGAGGTCTTGAGCTAAAATTATGTCAGATTTTGCAGGCTTAATTCATTCGCTCACTTAACGCTGTCGAGCCACCTGGCGCACAATCTCGTTCCCAGAGGCTGCATTCCTTTTGGTCAGCACCAAGGATGTGGCATTTCGATCCCGCTGACCGTAAATGCGCGCGGGCTCTGGGGACGAGATTGCCTGGCGCAAAGTCCGGCACCGAGGCTCTCCCACTAAAACAAGCTCAATTGACTGCACAGCGGTCAAACGTATTAATAAAGATGCGCGCACAGTTTCTCCCATCATTTTGCAAACCAAAATACAGTTGACTCCCGATAACTCGAACCTTCAAGGGAAATCAAAAAAGGTTCGAGTCATCGGGATTTCGAGCTATCGAGGGAAAATTATAAAGGAAATAACCTGAAGGGAAAAATTATTTACTTCGAGTTAGCGGGAGGTTCAAGTTACAGAGGGTTCGAGTTACCGAGAGTCAACTGTACAGACAAATGTAGGATACAACACTTAAAGACCCAAATTGAAGGCTGTTATAATCCTGTCAAAAGAAAAAAAAAAACTGCAGTCACTATTTTAGCCGCAGTGGACCTTGCTTTGCTGCGGACTTGAATTTCTTGTATTGTTTTCATAGGATCTTCACTGTCATAAAATTTTGTTAAGATAAAAAATTTTAAAAAAATAATAAAAAAAAATTATTAAGGCAACAGCCGGAAACTAGAGGTTTTATTTTTGACCAGAATGAAGACTTTCATGGGCTTCTTGATTGAGTTAGGGCACAGTTGGTGTTACTAGACTGTTTGTTCTCTTTAGTTTCCCGTTGGGTGTCTGGTGCACTTAAACATTGATGATAGAGGCCGAATATTTCCTCAGTAGGCTTCCAAACGGCCTCCAACGCCGCTACATGAATATTGTTCCCATTTCCTTCTGGTTTGTTTGCCAGAAATTAAGACGAATCAGGAGATTAATTAAATTTTGGGAAAATAGGAGAAGTTTCGATTTGAGGTTGGTTGAAATTAAACTTCAAAGGGGCTATTTGACCGATTTTTAATATTACTTTAAAGAGCTAAAAGATATAATGGAATCTAAGGAAGCTAAAAATGATGGTTCAATTTCGGTGACTCTAATAGTTTTCTGAAAGTATAAATGTGTTTGGTTGGGGATGGCTTGGATGCCGGAATGGGTTGCCACTTATAGTCCTCCCCTCGTGAAAAAAACTGATGACAGTTTGTCGTTCAGTTGTCTAGGAGAAATTAGTGTACAAACAAGGGGACTTATTTTAATTTCAGCTTAGCTTAAGGCGCGGATACGCGATGCATCATCCCTTGCAACATTGTTGCACGCAATGTTGCAGATGATGGACACACGGTGAAACAGTTGCGCGTAATGTTGCAGAAGTAGGAGCCGATTCTTCTTCTGCAACAGTTGCAGGAAACGTTGCGCGCAACCTTTTCAAGGTTGGACACACGGTGCAATTTTCAAGTTGCCGCAATGTTGCGCGCAGTGTTGCACCATGTGTCCGGGCCTTTAGACCCAAAAGCATAAAGATTCCCATGAAGTGACCCTTTAAAGAACGCTTATCATATGGACTCCAAAATAGACTGCTCTCAACCCAAACTGCTTTTGCTCGGCTAGCTACACACCAACCTTAAAGCTTGTCAGTGACAAAGTTGGTGTGTACGGTCGTGTGCGTATCCATTCTCCTTTCTAAATTATTTCTTAAATCACGTCCCATTTCATAAACATCCAACTGTACTGCCCTTCCAATAGAATGACTTAGCCTTCTTTTAAGTTTCCATCGCAACCAGTGAAAGAACTGTTTCAGTATTCACTCAAATAAACAGCGGATCCAAAACAAACGCCGCTCTCACCTCGCAAATGAGACACTTACCGCATTTCAAAACAATACTGTAGTGTCTTTTTCCTGGTTACCACGAGTATAAATGATTAAAAAGTCATTAGACTGTTTTAGCGTCAGTTGAAATGAACAAATAAAAAATATATGTGGGAAATATACAGGGCGCCTGAAAATAATCATGACGAAAGGTTTCTACGTTGCCGATTCTTTAGTGCAGCGCCAGTGGGACTATACACAGGGAAAAAATGCTTTTAAATGCTCACCGCAGCTCTGAATATGCAATCAAGGCTCTTGTCGGTTATGTAGAATATTCTGTAATGTGATTTGGAATCCCAATGAACAGAAAGAACTGCACCGTGTTTAGCGATAAAAGGGAAGCATTTTTATATGAGGAGCAACCGTGACCCTTCAAAACTCGGTACGCACAAATTGAAAAACACTGATAACGACAAACTGCGGCCAGTGTCCCTAAGTGCAATAAAATCAACACTGTATCAGCAGCCTTGAATGAGAAAATAAATATACAGCTATCTAAATTAAGGTTGTCAGATTAACTCAAGCTTACGCGACAAGACCGAAAGGTAGTATGCGTAGTCATAAATCTTAGCTGCAGGGTTGTCAGAAGTTGGTCAGGAACTTTCTTAGTGCAAGTATTAAATGGGCACCATCCGATTATTTATTGTCACGGTAATCATGATCCGGCTTTCAATTTTCAGTTGTTAGTACTGGTTATGGAGTGCGCAAATTCAAGTTCCATAATTTTATGCTCCTGTTTTTCCAACTTATAAACTACACAAGTACCATGCACGTGCTTCACGTGCACCCAGTTATTTTAATTTTGCCGTTTTAACCGAGCAGACAAGAGGATGAGCGGGATTTAAAATTACGTTTTAATCGAAAGTTCTAGCTGAAAATCTTCTTTTCATTTTTTCTTGATTTTCATACTTTAAAAACTCATTCTATATACTTTGCTATTGTAGGTGAACTGAGGAGTAAAAATCCCATACTACCCAGCCAACTTGCCGCGTAAGCTCAAGCTTTCACCCGACAACGTTAATTGAAATAGCTGTATATTTTATGCGCTCAGCCAAATTACCATATCCTGTGTACTATATCCTGTGCATATCGATCATGTAGAATGGTAAAACTCGTAACTTGTGTGGAGTTATGGTTTTAATGATAGATACACATGTAAATCTTTATATTTTCAAATTGAGTTTTCCGTGAGCTTAAGTTTATTTGACATAACAGGTCACGCTATTTGCGAAACGGAAATATAACAACTTTCAAACAGGAACTCAGTTATCAGGGAACAGTAACAGTCGGTTCCGGATTGCTGTCTATGACGTATAACGTTTTTGATAGAGAAATAGTCAAGGTAATAGGCTCACCTATTTAAGGGTATTTATTCGCTTTTCAGTTGAAGTTGTTTTATTGTGTTTTATTTAGTGCATATGATGTCATTTTAATTATACTACGCCCATTTGCCTATTAACGTACCAGTCACGCGACTTCAGAAACTGTTTACTACAAAAATTGAGTTCAAGTTTTTTGTTAAAAAAGTAAACCAAACGTTTTCAGTCTAAATCTCTAAGTTTTATGATTGTTTTTTTTTTACTGAAAACGTTTTGCAAAGAAAACGCTTTCGTTTCTTTAAACACAAACTTTCGTCTTAGTAGAGGAAAGTGGTGCTTTCGTGCAAAATTTTTCTCTCGTGAATGTTTCTAAAATTACATATTTGACAAACAGCAATATTGCCTTAACAACCAAGAGTGTTTGTCGAAACAAGTCATTTCCTCAAAATACACTATACACGAAAGATAGTGGCTGATAGATATTCCACTGGATGTGAATATATGAAAAAATCGTATATTCCACTGTTTTACCAAAATTATAATGCCTAAAAAGGAGTTAAAAAAGTAGTACACCTAAGGTTATATTCTTTAAATATTAAACTGCTTTGAAGAAAATTGTCATTTCAAGTTTGGCGTTGTCTCGTTGGGAAAAATGGGTTGGTAAATGATTTGGTGTAATTTTAAAGCAATTGTGAAAACCGCGAAAATATTGCTTGAGTAAAAACCACCCACACATGCATGATAATTGCACGTCATAGCAACTAATTATCTTTCTTTGTCTGCTACCTTGTGTATTTAATGCGCGTGTAATTAAGGTTTTTATCAGTTCAGCCCTTTAGAACGGAGAAGACGGTGCAAACTGTAGAATTTGTAGATCCAACATGTTTCCTTCACGCTTCGACACTGGTTTGTTGCTCTTCTGTGTTGGTAAGTGTTTCATTTTAAAAAACGTTGTTTCGTTTCTTAGCTTGGTTGATTGCATTCTTCCATTAAGAATTTCAGCAGTTTTTTAATGCGAGAAGAGAAGAACGAATTAGTCGTAACAAACATATTTAAACCGATTTCTTCGCTTGAGAAATTTTCAGAATTAAAAGGAACAGTGTGGAACTCACCGAAATTACCACGATTGCAATAGACTGATCAAAAGTAGCCCACGTTATTAATTCTAAACGAGAAAGCCATTAGGTGCCACAAAAAAGTCACTATCTACAAAGCAAACAAATGTTCATGATAAAAAAAACGATAAACCTGAAAACGTTTTACCCGCCTGTTCTTTGGTCATGTAAAGCAGCATTTTTTTTTATTCCCGTGACCAGTTTGAAAAAATTCTTTCATATGAAAAATTCTCGTTCTGATATGAACACATGTTTCGTAGTTTTCCATTTTATTGCCGGCAGAAGTTTGCTTGATATATCAATATTCTAAGGGTGATTAGTATATTTCAGCGTCATGATGAATAGATTGGACAAGTTGTGGAGCTCGTTAATACTCCCAACACCATTAAAGCCACTTCAGTTGAAGACGTCTGTCTACAAACTTGCCATCCATGTAATATCGATCTATGCAGTACTTTGAAGCAATGAAGACAAAAATGTAAAGAAAGATACTGTACGAGTTTTAGGAGAACGGAGTTTTACAACATCACAAATTCCGTTTCCGATTGATTTGAAAAAGGACACCAAAGGTTAAGTGCAGTTACATCTAAGAGAGATTAGTTCTCAGGCTCCCGAAATGCTCGACCGTGCTGAGAAGACAGTAATCCCGTTCCCAGAACAGTCAATACTAATACAGGTATTTCAGCTGGAGTTTCGAAATTCTGTAAGAGCTGAATGAAATGCTAAGCGCTGACGAAAATGACGACATCAAAATCACTCCAAGTCTCCCAGCTACAGAACGAGCTAGATTTTAATGCAAATGGCGGGCAAGTTTTAGTTTTTCGATGAAGTGCAGCTGGCTTATTTGATTATAACCTTGGCTTGCATTTTGACTTACTCATTTGAATAAAAGTATCTTCCGATATTGATTTAACAGATTCGAAAGCACGCAACTATTGGAGCGAAAGTCTTGCGTGTAACATCAGGAATTTTGTAGGCATCAACATGACCAAGTTGGCAGGAAAGATTTATGACCATTTATTTATGTGGAACACTTCATATCATAAACTGGTCTCCCAAAGAACTCAGGCGAAGAGCAATATACGCAGCGCATACAAAGAGTCTTTGGTCACGCAATTTCAGATACATTTAAATGAAAAAAAAATTTGAAACAAATGAGTTTCAGGCAATAGGCCTGCTGCCTTTAAAAAAAAGAAGAGGAAGAGAAAACAGTGGACGCATCACAACAAACACTCGGATTGGGGCGGGTGTCCATGAAAAATCGTCCACTTAGGTAAACTAGAAATCAAGGCCTTCTAACGGCTGCCCACTGTGAAGGAAAAACTGAATTATACGTTTCGCACGTTAAAAATATGAGCTTTCTCAAAGCTTCCCCGAGTATCGTTAACGCAGACAGCAAACTTCTCGTCATAATCAAGGTAAATGACAGTCCAGTCCCTAGACGTTTTCTCCAGCCTCGTTGTCCCAACGAAGTCTGGGGCGAGAGCATGCGAGGCAAGTATTGTTCGGTGACGTCACCACATGAAAGTAGAATCCAGGCCCAAACGAGCCGAAAATACATGGGGACTAGGTTGGCTAAGTGGCACAATATTAACCGTCATCAGGCACTTGTTTTCGTGGAGGTAGTGAAGGTGGAGGGTCCGATCGTAGGTTAGTACAATTGAAGCTCTTGATTTTTGTTCACTTCACTCTATTTTATTTTCAGGCGCTCTCTTGGCATCTGCTATTTCAAGTGATGACGTTGAACCAAACGAGGTAACAATTCGTGGAAACGATAAATCGTTCAGAGTAGAATCAGAAGCGGGGAAAATTTATGCGGTTCATTTCGAGCAAGACGATGACAATGATGACGCCGGTGAAAAAGAAGACTTTACTGACGACAACGAGGATTTGTTATCATTTCAAGTCGAGTCACTACAAGAAAAAAATTCTGCTGGTAAGTCTGTTTTACCAGTCATGTCATCACAGAGGCATAAAATCAGAACCACAGAAACCCCAAGCTCTCAAAGGGACTATATAAATTTAAAAAATATAGGGATTTTCACGGGAATTTATCTTTATTGGCGACGGGAAACAGAAAAACAACAATAAAGAGTTATTGTACTTTATACACGGTACATCAAACGTTGTCCACCAGTCATTCATTGACTGTTTTAATAAAAAAGATATATTCCCACGGTAATACAAGTGGAAGGAGAGGTGGTTGGAATGTCCTTTTGGGTTTTTGGTGTATACGCAAATGAGGATATTATAAACCGGTGATGTCGTCTCCATGATAAGCTAAATATTATGTTTTAATGGCAATGCTTGGGAGCCTGTGACATCATCCACAAAGGCAGCGCTGTAGCAAATTTCACCTTTCACAATTTAGTTGTTCACGCACCCAGAAAGTGCAGAAATTGCATGTGTTATTTACCAGACAAACATAGAGAGTGATTGTAGTGATTAAGCACTTTGTTGCTTTCTGTTAGCCTTTGACAACTTTTCAATAGAAGAAATGTTCGATTCTGGTCGTAAAAACGTATGTTTATTTAACGGGATCTGGGCCTCATGTGTCTTTTCGATTCCCGTCAGAATCTCGACAAATATCTCTAAACGATAAACGAACCATAAAATTTACAAGTACTTGCAAAAAAAATTCGTCTTGACAAGATTGGACACCACTCCCTTGTCGAGTCGAGGGTTCAAGCGTTTACAGCGGGGCTAATAGCAAGTTTTGGTTTTCTGGTTCAACGACTTCACTTAAAATTGCGTACTGACGCGCTGATTTCTCTCCACAGGAACAAATGTTGGTGTCAGCGGGCCGTCTTCACAGTTGTGGCACGGCATCAAATCATTGGCTTCTCAATTATTTAACCTCTCGTCATTGGATAACTCGTCTAGTTATGAAGGAATCCCAGTGAAAAACCTCAACTTGACAACTTTCCTGAGTGGCCCACAAGCACGTCTTGAACTGATGGTGTACGTGTTTCTTGGAGACGGGATAATTCATTTTGGTAACGAGACATTTAGGGTGCAAAAAGGAACCATGAAGTTTAACATCAAGGTGAGAGTGGACGGATTTGTCCAGTTTCTAGACCTCACTTTCACTTAACGAATTCATTTTAGGCGACAAGAAAACTGGTTTAAGATCCATGTCCATCCATTCATGAAATTCCATGGTATCCGAGACCAAAGTTGCGCGCGGAGAAGGGTGATGATGAGGATAATGGTGATGATGAGGATGATGATGATGATGATGATGATGAGTTGCCTAAGAATGATGACGATGAGGATGATGATGATGGCGATGACGATAATTTGAGCAGTTGTTTTCTACTGCAGTTGTCATCAGATCTGTTCTCTGACTGGCTAAATTTTCCTTCCTTACTTTTGCAAAACAAACAGCCTAATTTAGTTTGTGTAATGAATGTTAGTTTCATTGACTTAACGAGCCTGGAAGACAAAATTCTAAAATTCTTTGAGTTTTAGGTTTCCCATTGCCCGTACACATTCTGGAAAAAAATTAAGGATTGAAGGGAACTTTAACCGAACACAAGGGATATCACGCTAACAGGGATATGAGTTAACTTAAACCTTACTTGGTTTTTCAGTAGGTATTTTGTCAACAGGAAGAACGTGTATGTAGTAAAGAAGCGCCAACAGTGCAAACTAAAAAATAGAGATATTTGTCTATAATCCACACTTTTAATGTTTGAAACCACAGATCAGTGACTGGCAGTTCTGTGGTGCACCTGGTGTAAGTTGCCTCTCACAGAGCAGTCAGCAGGAAGTAGGACAATTCCTTGATCTCGCACTCAGCATCAGGAGCCAGGCGGAGGAGCCGGAAGAAGTAGATGACGACCAACGAACCCAGGCTAACAAACCTGCCATCTGTGTGGATCCTAATGACCCTACCGAGGAGGAAGACGACTGTCCTAGTATCTACAACATGGGTGGCAACTCGGAGATGCTGCTCAACAGAGGGGTAGGTATCACAGTAGATCTTATTAGCTTTTCTCCTTGTAAGTATTTTTGTAGGGAGAAAGAGATTGCGATACACCCGGGAGTAAGGTCTTGCAGATTGTGCTCACCAGAAGGATGGGTACTAGAGTAGTTTTATCATTGACAAGCCTATTTCTTTGGGATTATTTTCAGTGGCGAAGGAAGATTTCATCTAAGTACATCTACTATTGATATTTAAGCAAAAAGAGAGTTGGGTATATACCAAGATCTTGATCTACCATAGAATGGCCCGATTTCTTTGGCTTGTAATTTAAATCTGTCTTAAGCAACCAACCTAAAAAAACAAAGAATTTTAAAAGCTCGCAAAGGTGATTGGTTGGAGTTGATCGCTTATGAGGGATTCACAATACATTGTTTGACTGAGAACTTTTCAAACAAAATTTTTTTCTGACAGAAACATGTCACATTGATGTTTCTGATTACCATCCTGCACGTGCGTGTGTTGACTGTTCATTGCCGGATTAGCTTGCTAGAGGCAATTATGTCAATTGAAGACAAAGAATTTCATTAAGATACTCGGTGGCTTAGGGGCGACGAGTACTTTTCAGTGTGGTCTCTCTTAAGGAAGAATCTCTGAGACTTCCATGAGAAAGGGAAATGCGTTTCTTCGGGGCATTTTGTGATGGGGACTAAGGTTTGATCCAAAGAACGCTCACTGTCGGCAATGCAGAATATTAGTTTCTGCATTAGGTTTTTAATCACGTTTTGCCCGATCATTATCATAATCTCTAATCAATCCTCTAAACTTTTTTCCAGGTTGAAACCGGAAACGGGGACTACGTCGCACTGCCACCGGGGTTCCCGAAATTCGAGACCCTTGGAACGAGGAACAAGCGGTTAATTTTCCGCATCCCCAGGTTCAACAACACTGTAATCATCGACCCCAGTGTCAACGTTGGTGCTCCCAACAAAGATCAGCAGCCGGGCGGGGGCGGACCTAAAAGCGCCGCATCATCGCTCCAGTTCTTTTCTCTTGCTTTGTTATTGAGCGTGTTTATAGTTCAGTACTGATAGGTAAAGATAACTTGCTAGGCTGCGCTGAAGTAGTATAAAACCAAACCGAAATTAAAGCAATCACTGTTACCTAGTCATGTGAAACTAAACCAACCAGAATTTAAAGTAAAAATACGCAATCAGTGCCAAGCGCGGGAAAACGCGGGTGAAATAAGTCATGCTAGGTTTTGTTCTTGCTTTTGATTGGTCGAAGACCTAATGTCATTTGCTGTGATTGGCTATACACTTTGCATAAAGCAAACAGCTAAACAAAAGCAGAAAATGACTAAAGAAAATGCATAATCATTGCCACAATTTACTGAGAACAGCCTAACCAGCAAAGTTCACACAAAGCTCAAAAAAAAATAAATAAATAAATAAATGAAAAGTTGTTTGGAGAATTTCGTTTAGAGCTTCGGCAAGCACGTAGATTTAGCTACTCTTATTGCCAGCTAAGCATAATATGATAGAGTGAGGGTAGTGAATCACCGTTGCATAGGCTGCAAAACAGAAGTATCAAATAAGTGCGAGTTCGGTTGGGTGAAACGCGGTGGCCTAAAAAGGAATGGAACGAACGACAAAATGACGAGCGGGGATTGGGGAGAGACACTGAAAATTTATTTCACACCTTGCGCGCGATGTTTGAACTATAACAATAATGTCACCCATAGACTGGAACGGATCGAAATCTTGAGAGAAAAACGAGACCGCTTCGTAGTCAAGCTGGCTTGAGTCATTCATCTGACTATTTGACTGTTATTCCCTTGATCAGAGAAGAAACGTCTATATCCCATTCAAACACGATAAACCTGGCATTACCTGGCATTTTCACATGCCTAAGGTGAGCCTTGTCTAGTCACCTTCAGCAGATCGCGATATCTAATCACATACACATTACCAGTCGTAGAAAGCGTTAGTATATTTTCTCCTACGACGAGTTTCGTAGTAGTCAGGGTTGTGTCGGTAAGAAATAAGAAAGAGACGAGGGGAGAAGTGGCCAGTCGTATAGACGTACGGGGGACCAGAGAAATTCCCCTAAGGGGTCACCTAAGCAGACCATCTTTGCCTTGAAGTCAGCTGGCATATTTCGTTATCTTAGACTATAAAAAGTGTGTATATAAGAGCATTTGAGCATCATTAATCAGTTTCAATGTTATTAGCTAATTAAAATTAGACACATTAAATTATAAATAGTAGCAGGGCACATCACAGGTCCTGATGTACAATACTAGTACAATACCATGTATAGCAGCACATCTCAGTTTAAGGTTTAGGCTAAAGAAGAGGGTAGCAAATTATCATGATTATAAAACTGTAACTTGTAGACTTTTGTAGTTCAATAAATTGTTTTTACATGCTGTTAGAGATGAGTAAGTTTTATCTGCCTCAGGAATGAATGCAAGTACCTGACACCTAGCGCCCAAGCAAGGGAGTTAGGTCGCAATAATTGGGACGAAAGTGATGATCCTTTCTCCTAGTTTATGAAGAAACTGTTCCATTTCAAAAGAGCAGAAAGCAAAAAGCACATTGACGATTACAATTTGCCGTACTCCAATGTTGCTTCAACAGCTTCGGCACAATTGCCAACAGTGTGCTACAATTCTACCTTCCCCAATACAAATGATTACTTGGCGAGTTTTTTTCCTCCCCTTCCCCAAAAAAATAGTTCTTCGTGTCTGTCAGGTACATCAATCATAGGTGGCTTACATCCATTAAGACGTTCGAAAGATCCTTTCTTGCACACGATCTAGTTTTGTGTTAGTGTAAGTTGCATTCACTATGTACAACACGGGGTGGGGATTTTGAGGGGGGTTAAAACATTTTTACTAACTACAAGGGAAATGGCAAAATTAATCTGAAAAGAGAAAATGGGGTTGCTTATTTTTCTCTCTCAAAACGGAGTTGAAAATTTTTTTAACCGATGTATAGCCCCCAAAATAATACAAATACAACTACAAATAGTTATGATAATGATGATGACGATGATGATGATGATAATTAATAAGCCACTTACGTAGCGCAATTTCCAATACCTATATTCTTAACTGTAAAGGAAAAATCGATTCCGCGCCAACTGCATCAGGAAAAGTATACTTATACTGTTAACAATATCGCAACTTATTACGGCTTTTTTTTTCTTGAAATATTTTCACAAGTTGGTAGGCAGAAATAGTTTCACCTCCCACCGATGTGGCCTGGGTTCGATTCCCGGACTCGGTGTTATATGTGGGTTGAGTTTGTTGTTGGTTCTCGTCCATGCTCCAAGACGGTTTTTCTCCGGGTACCTTGTGGCCTCTCCTCAAAAACCAACATATCCAAATTCCAATTCGATCTTGGTAGTGTTCCTACTGAGTGCTCCATGATAAATACCGTTGACACCTCAGTGACGTGTTCTATTTTCATTTTATACCTATTAAAATCAAACCACATCAGCATATCAAATGCCTGTGAAAGTAACAAGAGCTAATACTAGAGCGTATGCCACCTTCCTCACATCAGTCTACAATATAAATTCTATATATTAATCGGTCTAATCTGGAAAAAACGATCTCAGACAAAAATTTGGTTTACTATTTATCTGTAGAATGGGAGTATTATCACAAAAGATGTACGTCAATTGAAGTTGCTACTCGAGGGCATCACCGTCAAAAATTTGGTTTACTATTTATCTGTAGAATGGGAGTATTATCACAAAAGATGTACGTCAATTGAAGTTGCTACTCGAGGGCATCACCGTCATCCGTCTCCTTTTTCTCATCATTATCATCATCAAAATGTCAATGTTGGTTTCAAAAACCCATATCAAGATATTTAACAATTATTCACCGAACTGGTAGATATTTGCTGGGCCACGACACGGCGAGGTAAATATCTACCACTTTTCAACGACACTGAGGTGAATAATTGTTTTAGTACACACCAAGCAGAAGCGGTTAGCAAGCACCAAATAGTTCTCAGACCATCTGTTTCCTTTTTTCTGAGAAATCAGGAAAAACTCGCAGGCGAAATCCAAAAACAATGCTGCCTGGAATGAGAATAGCAGGCACATTCCGGAGATTGAGTAGCCAATCAGAAGAAAAAACGAAGAATGTCATGAAGAAGAATGAAGAGTGTTTTGCACATCTGAAAGCAGTCAAGACTGGATTTATTTATTTATTTAATTTGCCTACATACATACTCACACAAAGGAAAAAGACGAATGCGTTGAGAAAGTGTCGAGAGGCTTAAAGAAACCATGCGGGGCTTATGAATCATTAAGCTTCCTGGAATCGATCTAAGAATACAGATGTTGATATAGAACACAAATTAAATTGATATTATCAAATCTACGGCAACAAATTACAATCCTACTATTTTCTAAACAAGACTTAAACTTTTCCAACAGCTTCGGCACAATTGCCAACAGTGTGCTACAATTCTACCTTCCCCAATACAAATGATTACTTGGCGAGTTTTTTTCCTCCCCTTCCCCCAAAAAATAGTTCTTCGTGTCTGTCAGGTACATCAATCATAGGTGGCTTACATCCATTAAAACGTTCGAAAGATCCTTTCTTGCACACGATCTAGTTTTGTGTTAGTGTAAGTTGCATTCACTATGTACAACACCGGGTGGGGATTTTGAGGGGGGTTAAAACTTTTTTACTAACTACAAGGGAAATGGCAAAATTAATCTGAGAAGAAAAAATGGGGTTGCTTATTTTTCTCTCTCAAAACAGAGTTGAAAATTTTTTTAACCGATGTATAGCCCCCAAAATAATACAAATACAACTACAAATAATTATGATAATAATGATGACGATGATGATGATGGTAATTAATAAGCCACTTACATAGCGCAATTTCCAATACCTATATTCTTAACTGTAAAGGAAAAATCGATTTCGCGCCAACTGCATCAGGAAAAGTATACTTACACTGTTAACAATATCACAACTTATTACGGCTTTTTTTTTCTTGAAATATTTTCACAAGTTGGTAGGCACAAATAGTTTCGCCTCCCACCAATGTGGCCAGGGTTCGATTGTCGGACTCGGTGTCATATGTGGGTTGAATTTGTTGTTGGTTCTCGTCCATGCTCCAAGACGGTTTTTCTCCGGGTACCTTGTGGCCTCTCCTCAAGAACCAACATATCCAAATTCCAATTCGATCTTCGTGGTGTTCCCACCGTAGCACTCTGTGCCAAATACCGTTGACACCTCAGTGAAAGTGATTTATTTTTATTTTGTTATTTTATACCTATTAAAATCAAACTACATCAGCATATCAAATGCCTGTGAAAGTAACAATCTAAAGCCAATACTAGAACGTATGCCTGCTCCCTCATATCTTCCAGGATATGAGGAAGCAGGCATACGCTCTGAAAAAAAGAATATTCCAAAAAAATTTGGTTTACTATTTATCTGAAGAATTGGAGCATCATCACAAATTTGGGAAGTACGTCAACTGAAGTTGCTACTCGTGGGCATCACCGTCATTCCTCTCCTTTTTCTCATCATTATCGTCATCAAAATGTCGATGTTGGTTTTTAAAAACCCATGTCAAGATATTTAACAATTATTCACCGAAGTGGTGGATATTTGCTGGGCCACGACACGGTGAGGTAAATATCTACCACTTTTCAACGACACTGAGGTGAATAATTGTCTTAGTATATACCAAACACAAGCGGCTAGAAAGCACCAAATAGTTCTCAGATCATCTGTTTAATTTCCCTTTTTTTGAGAAATCAGAAAAAACTCGCAGGCGAAACCCAAAAACAATGCTGGAAGGTGAATAGCAAATACTTTCCCAAGATTGAGTAGCGAAACAGAAAAAAAACGAAGAATGTCATGAAGAAGAAATGAAGAGTGTTACACACATCTGAAAGCAGTCAAGACTGGATTTATTTGTTTATTTCATTTGCCACACATGCGTACGCACACAAAGAAAAAACGACAAATACGTTAAGAAAGTGTCGAGAGGCTAAAAGAAACCATGGGGCTTATGAATTATTAAACTTCCTGACATCGATCTAAGAATACAGATGATAATATAGAATACAAACTAAATTGACATTATCAAAGCGACGGCAACAAATTACAATCCTAGTATTTTCTTAAGTAAACTTTTTCTTAAAAGAACTAATAGAAATTGCATTAGCTATATCAGATTCCAGAAGAACTGTGAAACTTAGGGCCTTGGTAGTATACAGAAGAAGACGTATTTCATGACTGAAATTTTAGGACATGGCCAAGTGTTTTGAAGATTGGATCGTTGTGGGCATCAAAGACGCCATGCGATGTGTACTGCAAGAAATAGAAGCATATTGCTCCCACACTACCCTACTCTGGTAAGAAGTTTCTTTCTTGGACGAAGCAACCAGCCAATCGAAACGCACTGACAACAAAGATGTTTGCCTATGGCAAATGTCTTCAAAAATACATGCGGTAATTATCGCGAGCACCTGAAAATAACCATGACAAAAGATTTCCGCGTTGCCCAATATCTGGTTTTGTTGTTATTAGAATATTCAGCCACCCGACAGAACTGCGCCGTGTTACACAGTATTGGCAAGATAGTTTTATATTGGGCCACCGTGACACCCAAAAAAGACTGACTAACTGAAAAACACTCTAACAAGGGCAAAACGTGGACGTTTCTAAGTGCTACTAAATAAACAGCCGTGCAAAAGAAAAGAAATATATAACTTGTGCGGTTCGACGATGCGGATAGACATTATATCGACAGAAGACTGGTAAATTGCTTGGAGTTAACGCATCAGGTTCGCCATTTCATTAAACTCATCCAGTTTTCCGTGAGCTCCTGACCGGAAATTGAGGAAAGCACTTTGCAAACAGGTCGAAACTCACGATATGGGTCACCCAAAGTTTGTTCTGGAGTGCTTTCTGTCACGTGAGCTGTTAATTGTCACGCAACTCAAAACAAAAGAGAAAGTGATAACCCGGCTCTTTTACGGGCATTTGATGTGCTTTTGAAGTTGTTTTGTTGCTTAGTGTTTTATAGTGCATGATCCCATTGCCATTAACGCTATTTCATAAAATATTAACCCAAAATTTGGGCTCATTTTGCCGTTCACGTTTTCCGTTTCCAAAATAGACGAAATAATGAATAATCCCACATGAAAAACAAACACGGAACTTTAGACTTGGCGCTGAGAAGCAGGGCTTTCGTGCAGAAGTTTTTCTCGTGGATGTTTCTAAAGTAACATACTTGACAAACAACAACATCGCCTTAACAACCAAGAGTATCGGTGTCTAAACAAGTCGTCTGCCCAAAATACAATAAACATAATGGCTAAGATACTCCAGTATTTCACCATTATTTAATGCCTAAAAAGGAGTTAAAAATAAATAGCTTTCCAGGGTCAGTATATTATTTGAATATCAAGACACACATAAGAAACGCCGTTTCAAACCTGCAGTTTAAAATTGGAGCTGTTGAATAACTTGCTGTAATTTTATAGCAATTGAGAAGAAGAGCGGAAATATTGGTTTAGTGAAAACCACTTAGACATGCAGGATAATATGAACGTCAGAGCAACTACCTTTGATCCGAGTGCAATTGAGGTTTTGATCACTTCAACCCTTTAGAACGGAGAGGACGGTGCAAACTGCTACGTTTGTGGATCAAATTCAAAATGTTAGGTTCAGGCTTCAGCATCGCTTTGTTGCTCTCCTGTTTTGGTAAGTGTAATTGTAAAGAGTTGTTTCATTGCTTAGCTTGGTTGATGGCATGAATTCAAACGGCATTAGTTTTGATATAACCATTTTAATTTTTGCAATTGTTTTTCTCGCTAGTTTTTGGCCCTAATATCAGCATCTCTATAGGGGGACTGGTTAGAAACGACATTTGCTTCAACTGACATGCCTTTATTGAATTCAAACTTTACCTTTTACGGAAAAAACAAGTGTGAAAATCGCCCAAATTTATAGCGATTGTAATTGACTGTTCAAAACTGGCTCTTTGACCCTGGGTAAAAATCAATACTGCACGAATGGTGATAAGGGTATTTCACTAGTAGTTTCGTAATTTCGAACTGAAAGTTGTCGCTGAACAGTCAAAGGCTGAAGGAAATCGATACTCAATCCTTTACTCCTTTCCTTCCGCAAATGGCTGCTTTCAGATAAAGAAGTTAGATTCTAACGAGCATAACGTGCAAATTTTAGTTTCTTGACGACGTTCATGCAGATCATGAAGTATTTGACCATTACCTTGGCTTGTATGATACGCACGCCGTTTGGATATAAGGACATTCCGATGTTACTTGAATGGAGTTGGAAGCACGTAACTATACTTTTCGCATGGAGGTGAAGCTTTACGCGTAACATCAAAAATTTGTTGAAGCATCATGAACAAGTTGACAGAAGAAAGTAATGCCTTATTTAGCTATATTTAAGACAGGTTTAAGACTATATTCATCCACTGGTCTTTCATCGAGTTCAGCTGAAGAGCAATACATATATTGTGATGTTTCCGGCATGGCCTCCAGCGCAGACGTCCGCTTTAACACAGCCGACAAACACGCCTACCACAGTCTAGTACCCAGGCTTTCTCTTCCCGCTCACTTGACTTAGTGCGAAATGTCATGACGTCACCGAATGTGTCGGCCTCACGGTATGTGATAACCTGCGATCAGGCTCTATTTTCGTTTCGCTCGGTGAAACATTCAGGCGGAACGGGCGAAACGAAAAATAGAGCCTGATACAATTCTTCTACGGAACGTCTACCGCCCACTTTTTTGATTG
>Ga0126336_10000021_pt1 | contig 30010 bp, 21 predicted proteins | sample SidCmetagenome_FD_92530 | JGI IMG/M metagenome (GOLD analysis project Ga0126336, IMG submission 92530) | Coral microbial communities from El Islote,Puerto Morelos, Mexico - Siderastrea C C metagenome | ecosystem: Host-associated > Invertebrates > Cnidaria > Coral | place: El Islote,Puerto... | reverse complement strand
CGAAAATGGATTAATCAGGGATTAGTGATCTGAAGAATCCATACTCCGAGTGGATACATCAGATCAAATCTAAATCCGGATTTTTAGGATTCATGATCCGTGCGTTTCTTTGGGGGACGGATCGGAAAATAGTACATCTGTCAAGCGGTCTTCCATGCAAATTTACTGGTCTCGCCATATTTTCTCTCGATCTTGCGTGACAAAACATTCGATCGTGTAAAAGAAAATCAGGAGCACTTACCATTTGTACGGAAAACCCGGTAATTCCGGGGAGAATTCAAATGGAACGGTTCATTCCGGTGGAATGTTTTCGGAAAAAAGGTAATACCTTTCGAGGTATTCCTTTTCTCGCTTTTTCTGGAATTCCCGGAAATTTCTGTACCATTTGTCCACAATTACCAGTGCCAGGCTATTTCCGAGAGAACAGCAATGCCCATGACGGCGGATTTAAGTGATGAATCTTTACTGTTCCAAACCGTTCGTGATGTGACAGTTGTTTTATTCTCGCGGCTACTGTCAACAGACTTCTTGCAACACAATTGTAGCACTCAAGGTGAGAAAGATTTAAGTTTTGGCCGTCGGTTCTTGTGTCTTTCTTTTGCTTTCATGATTCGAGCTTTTGAGCTTAATGGCGCGGAAAACACTTGCATCGGAAACTTCGAATCAAATGATATGGCTCAATCCATTCCGCTTCCTTGGTGAGAAAAGGTGCAGTTCCATTTGTCCAAAAAAATCCACCGAAAATTCCAGTCAAATGGTAAGCGCTCCAGGTGATTATTCCGTTCCGTATATTTGAAAAGTTTTCTCCAAAAGTACAGACAGAAGCATTGACACGTCAGGATAACTTTATTTGTGTACCGTTTCTGTAATTCAGGGACCAGATTTTGCTAATTGTGAACGCAAATAGCCAGTTCACTTGAACTACTACAGATACTGTCCTTGTTTATAAATTATTTGTATTCCATTCTCGTTGAATTCTAGGGCAGTACGAGAGAAGTACCGTTCTGATATATATATTGCGTGCCTCCACCCTGCAATCTTGTCATGACAAAATAATCCTTTTTCGGATTTTGCGTTTCTTTGGTGTCGAAGAATCCATATGATCTGGGATCATAAATCCGTTTTCGGATTCTCCCAAAGAAACGCACCCTAACACGTAAAGTTAAGCACAATGCTTTTAAATTTGCCGCGTAAAGTTTGTCTTTATCATCAATATGTAGTTAACAAAACACAATATGGCAGGAAGATCTGTATTCAGCATTGTATGTATGAATAAAACAAGGGAGGAACCCTTAAATCTTCCTTTCTGTAGTTAAAACTATTGGTACGCAACTCAGTTTATTCTGTGACTCAAACCTAATATGGTAGCGAATGTTGAAATCAGTTTCCGAAGCAATCAGGTTAATTACCACGCCCATCGAACGTGACTTTTGTCATGAATTTGTTATCCAGCACTCTGTATTTCAATGCATTTTTTAAAAGTTCAGTTAATTCGGCGGAGTTTCTACTGAGAACGTAAAAAATCTTGCGAATATAAAGTAAGAAATTTTAACTGAAAAATTATCTTTTTCCCCTTTGAAGCGTTTGTATCCAACGGGTAACATCGGTGATTTCCCTTTGAAGGACAAAATGAAACCGTAAATGGGGTGGCAGTTTTGTCGCAGCTGTTTTCATTTTCTCGGTATACACTTTCATTAACTTTGTGCATTACTATCCCGAACCTCAGTGTGTATGGGTATTGAACAAGCGTTAGGTAAAGATGTCGAACATGAAATTGGTCAAGCTAAGTTCTTTCTTTCTGCGGCTTATCGATATCACTGTAAGTCATGGCCAAAAAAAAGCAAACAAGAACCAGAAAAAGGTCCACTCAATTAAGCGAACATCCCGCCATCTGGACCAGCTTGGTCAAGCTGGGTGAGCCGAAGGAATTATCGGTAAACAACAAAAGAGTGTGGTGAAAGTGGTCTTTACGAATGGTGGGAACTTACCAGTGCAGAGTTCGAAAGTTTTCATTTGTATTGAATGTACAATGCTCACTTTCTGAAACGTACGATTAGAAATTGTTTAAAAAGAAACTTTAAGGCTGGTCTCCTTATGATCTTTAACGATCGACTGTTGAAAACATTCTGATCAGTAGCGACGGTGACGTATCGATCGATTGATATATACACCGCATGTATGGCAATCAAGCCGACCTTCGTGCAAACAAACATATGGACCCAGAATGGACCAGTTCTATTATTGACTATTTTTTATTAAATTGTCAGCCGTTTCGACATCAGCTGCTACCATCGATCGCTGAGCACTTTTTTCCTGCGACCAATTTTATGGAAACCCGGTCTTATGAAAGAAACCTGAATTGAAGAATGACTAATAATTTATGATCGAGAATAGCAAAGGGTTAATAAAGGAAAAAAGAAAATGGTGCACACAAGAAAATGAAAAGTTTACTTCATTAATTTTTATTAACGTAAAAAAAAACTATCAATGTTATTTAAAAGTAGGTGTTCCCTTTTAGACGAGGACTTTCCTTTTTCTAAGACTTCCCTTTCTGTAAGAAGTAGGTTTTGCATAATTATCCGAATGGCCGTCCCAGGAGTAGCCCCGCAGCTCTTAACAACCTCTAATTTCATTGGACCTTGGTATCACGCAGCTCCATTGTTTTCGGGGTTAGGGTCCATTGCCGTCCCAGGTGACAAAACGCGTCGAAAGCGGCGAGTCCGCCACTCTCTGTGAAAAGGCTGAAGGCAACATGCCGTTATTTTGAACCGACGACTTTGGTAAAAAGGTTTATGATATGGCTCGAATGGAAACTAGTGATGAATTGACTGGTCTGCCTGGATGGAAAATCTTTATGCATTCAGGTGTATTTTTTAATAGAGTTAGAACATTTTACATCTTTGATGCTGGTTTTCATAGGATCACTAACGATTGTTTGATTACCCATGATTCACTTTCCTTAGCCGGGCCTGGCGTTAGAGCGTATCAGAAAGCAAACTTGTTACTGTGTAGATAATATTTCAGACCCTTTATCGTCAGAAATTCTAACATGAGAGGCTGAAAAACATATCAAGCCCCTAAACGAGCCAAACTTATAACGTAACTAATATGCTAAGAGCGGCATTATAAAAACGTACACGATTTTAATAACTGAGAATATTTTAAGGACTTGTATGTGCATGAAATTTATCCAGTCGCCGTGTTTCGTTCCTTGTCTCAATTACTGTACCAGATACTCTCAAGACCTCTCAAGGGAGAATCGGCAAAGCGCGCCATTTTTTTTTTTAGTTGTTGATTTAGCCTCGCTTGGACGCACTCTTTGGAAGCGAGTCTACCGAGTTGTTCTGATGTTTCTAAAAACAACTTTTTTGCAATTTTAAAGATGTCCCAGACCCATCCCTTCTAGTCTCCCTCTAAAAAGTGGCTGTTCGGCAGTCATTTGAACGCACCCCTCCTACTCCCCCATAGTAGGTTGTCTCGACAAACTCGCCCCAGTTGGCCTCCGTCGTTGTTCGTGCCAAACAACATGGACTTTGATAGCGCGCTGAAGCAGGTTGGAGAGTTTGGCCGGTATCAGAGGAAACTCTTCATTCTCATCTCACTATCAGCACTACCATGCTACTACCAAATGCTTGTACTTGTGTTCACGGCAGCGACGCCAAAATGGACCTGCCCAGAAGTAAACAAAGCGAACTTGAAGCACTGCAGGTCGCTGGAAAGTTGTTGTGCTGTGGACAGTTCTATTTGCGATGGGGCTTCTTTTACCACAAACTTCACGTCGATCGCAACGGAGTGGAACCTCGTTTGTGGTCAAACGTACAAGAATGAACTCACGCAGTCGATTTTTATGGCGGGCACCTTGGTCGGAGCCCCCCTTATCGGCGGACTGGCTGACAAACATGGTCGCAGAAGGTTATGGCTTTTCAGTTACTTTCTTGCCTGTGGCCTCGCATTTCTTTCTGGTTTTTCGCCATCGTATCACACGTTCGTGGCCCTAAGATTTCTTGTCGGAGTTTTTGCTGGTGGAGCCGGACTAATTATTTTCGTCTTGTCCACTGAATCGATTGGGCCTTCATACAGAGGTAAAACAAAATTTACGTTAGTTTAATTCCCGGCGCGGCTACAAAGTCTTACGCCAGTATGACTGGCAGTGCGCCGGTGTCATGTGAACGAATACAGAGCCACAATAGTAGACTGCGAGCAGTCTCTTTCTTCTGCTAATTTTAGCGAGAAGCTGGCGAGTGTGGCAAAGCCTTCCTCTCCCCCAATCCCCTCTTGTTTTTACAGCTGTTTGGCATAATTTATTCATTTCCACTCACACGTAAGGTCTGAGGAAAATAGGACAATAGACCATTTTTATTTTGATGTCACACGCACTGAGGTTTCTGGTAGTTGTGGTAAAGATCGCGCCCAGTGTCGCGCGATTGCGGAAAGGTGTCAAAAAAATAAGCAGAAGCACCACGTCGGCCAAGGCAAGACATCAGGTGTTTCACAAAGTTATGTGCTGGATTGCTACACAGATTCAAAGAAATTCAGGGTGGAGTTTTTTATGTATTTTTTTTGATGAACGAGGAATTGCAAAGAGTGTTGTTACAAACATTTCAATGAAAAACTTTTTTTCCGAGTGTGTGCAGGAAAACGTGTCTTAACATTGTGCCAATGTCAATTTCCCCCATGAGAAAAGAATCGAGGGGAGGTTCTGAGATAGGAGATATAGAACAATTAGAATAGTTTTCAAATAACAGAACCAAATGGAGATTGAAGAAATAAAAAATTTATAGTGCAAAATAAAACGAGGAACCCATTGAAATGCTTTGAGCTACTCTCTCTAACAAAACAAAACAAAACAAAGCATTCACATTTTAAAAATATTTCGCTTTGAGTGAATCGGCCTTTCTAAGTTAAATCAATAAAATGGAAGAAAAATACCATACACTACTACAAGTTAATGCAAAACATGTAAAGATGATTGAAATATTCCATCAACTGAAAAAGCAAGCAATGTTATTTGTGCTAAGATGGCTGAACGATTTTTTTGTGTTCAAACAACCCGATGTGCAGTACCAAAGGAAAGCAAACTGGCTTGAGAAACAACAAAAAGTTGGTCTAGAATAGTTTCTATTGCTATTTTTTAAAATTGTTTCCACCATTTTGCGAAATAAGACATAATAAACAATGCCTACAAGGACAAAATCTTGAAAGTTTATAGGCACAACAATTTCACTTATTCTAATTTTAGTACAAAATTGCATAAAAAGACAAACAGAGAAAAAGAGAAAACAAGCCTTCAGGTGTGAAAAAATATTCAGAATAGCACTTGCTGTGTCCTGGGAAAGCAAAATGCCTCGAGTACAATTCCGCTTAACTTGACGCTGTTTTGTGCCAAATTTCTGCAAGTCTTTTTAAACATTTCAAGAAAGCTATTGTAAATGTGGAATCACTGAGTAAAAAAAATTCTTACGAAGTCAATCCACAGTCAAATATGTAATTTACCAATGGTTGAAGTGGAAAAATACTTAAAAATGGATCGTTGTCCTTGGAAATAAGAATGACACTGACAGTACAGTCTGTTCTCGAACAAGGATTTCTTTGCTGTTAGCTCAACTCTCCAATTTCTTCTATAACCGCTGTCGAGTATTCTTCAGGTCTTTTCCTTGTAGCAACGAGGAAAATCGAGCGTACAAGAGGCCATCTGTAACGCATCGAGTGCAAGACGATACAAAAATCGAAAATCTTACAAAATAAAGCTTCCTTACTTTTACATTATTGTCTCTTGATGTGTCCTGGTGGGGTAAAAGCAGGTTTGTCGCTTATGTCACTCAAGGTCCTCTCAATTATGCACATTATAGGCATGATATGATCGACCCACTTGGCCGCCATTGCATTACATGTGTTTCTGTTGATTATTTTGAATTTTCCCGCGATTGAGCAACCCTGGGCCCAATCTTTACTACAACAACCAGAAACCTTTCCTTGTATGAGGTCATAATGAAAATGGTCTATTTGCTGGCAGTCTACCACAATTAGGAAACCTGAATGTACTCATATCGGAATGAAAGACATACTCATATCATGTAAAGACCCCTGCACTGTGTGGCAGCAAAATGCCCAGTTTCCTCAATGTAACATGCCTGGAGGGAATTGTGGGAGTTGTACAATGTATGCAATTTTAATGACATGCTTCAGGCCATTTTCTGTTCTTCCAATGAATCAAATTAATCAGTTCAGGTTAAAAGGTGAGCTAACTGATCAGTATGGCACATTTTTAAACAAGGCACACATCAACCCATCTTGGACTTATTTTGTTCCATACAACTACCATCATTCCTTACAGGTGTGTTACTTATGAGAAACTGGGCATTTTTACTGCGAGTTTATCCTAGTTGCTCTATTGGATCAAGATTCTTATTCTGGTGTGAAAACTCCTACCAGTATCATGTAAAAGTGGTTCGTGATGGCAAATCACCCACAATCATGCAGTGATCACCAGCAGCTTTCTTTTTTCTTTAGCATGACAAAAGTACATTGTGAAAATTAATCAGAGGGTTAGAAATCAGTAACCCCTTCATCTCCTCTCAAAACTGTCACAGCTCCCCTCAAAGTTTTGCTTCTCAGCCAACTACTGGTATTCATTTTTCGCACAATCTTTCACCCTGGGAAAGGGGTTTGTATACTAATTAGTCCTAATTTGCACAAGAAAACTTGATGCTGTTTTGTTTGTTTGTTTATTTGTTAGTTTATGTTTTTTCTTCCTTTCTAATCCCTGCAGGTTTTGCTGGAACAGTGGTACAGATATTTTTTGCACTTGCTGTGGCATCCCTTGGAATCTTGGCATACCTTATTCCAGACTGGCGAAAATTAACCATAGCCACATCCCTTCCTACCATTTTTGGCCTTCTAATAATCAATCAAGTTCCTGAGTCTCCCAGGTGGCTAGCCTCTCAGGGCAGATACGAGGAAGCAGAAGCGATTTTGCAAAAGATGGCCTTGGAAAATGGTTGTGGAAGCAAACATGTGTTATTGCAAAGATCAAAATCAGCATCAAAAACTGGTTCTCCAGTAAAAAGCTATGGCATCCTTGATTTGTTTAGAAACAGAAGTACTTGTGTCATAACAATGATTATGATAATTAGTTGGTTTGTAAACAGCCATGTGTACTACGGCCTATCACTGAACGTTAAAAACCTTGGTGGCAACATGTATGTCAATTTTATTTTGGCTGGCTTGGTGGAGATTCCCTCGTATATCTTGACTGTCTTTCTCCTTAACTGGTCAGGTCGACGCAAGTCCTTGTTTTATTTCATGATCGGTGCTGCTGGTTCCTGTTATGTATGCATGAAACTTCAGCAACAAGAACACACCAATCTTCCATGGCTATCAGCATCTGCCATGTTTGGAAAGTTTTGCATTTCTGCATCATTTGCGGTAGTGTATGTCTATGCGGCAGAGCTATTTCCAACAGTGATCCGCAATGTTGGAATGGGAGTGGCAACCGTGGCATCCCGTATTGGTGGAATTTTATGCCCATTTGTTGTTTTAATGGGAGAGCAGAACAGATCATTACCAATGTTTATATTTGCTTGTATGTCATTAGTGGCAGGTTTAGCTGGCCTAAAGCTGCCCGAGACAAAAGGACGTCCAATGCCTGAGACTCTGGAAGATTTGGAACAGAAAGAACAGGAGGATGCTAAAAAAATTACAGTATAAACCTTCAGACCTTTTACTCATAATGTATTCAATTGAATTGATTGCTTCATCTCTATACCACCTGTCAGCGCAAAAGCAAAATCGTTCAGTTTTGAATTCACCAAGGCTGCTGAATAAAAATAATAAAGACGCATTTTTACAGGGTTAGTCTTATATCTGAGGTAAAATATGCTCAAACACCAGTGGAAAGGGGCTCAATTCTATGATAAAACCGTACACACAGAGCTGTGAATATTAAACAGTTCAGCTTCTCACCCACATTTATGAATATTGTACCTGTAAAAATGCATCTTTTGTCTTTTTATCCTGCTGTCTTGGTGAACTTAAAATTAGACCATTTGTAGCTACAAGCTAGTTAGACATTATTTTAAAATATCTTTAAAAAATTGGTTGAATAAAAATTTGGATTTGCCACACTAAGTTTAGCAAAGTTTCTCTGAAGGGCTTGATATATCTTTTCAAACAACTCAGAAATCATATTAACCCTTTAAAGCCCCAACATCATGATTCAAATTCTCCTTACTGGTCTTGATATATTTTGTTGAGCAGTAGTTGGGAGAACGTCTTTACACATCTTTAAACAATTTATTCATCTTTGGTGATCATTTCTTTAAATTATTCTCATGACCTGGTTGTGTTGCAATGCATTGATATGATGAGGGGAAATTTGATACTGATGATTACTAGGGCTAAAGGGTTAATCTTAACAAAGTGCAATCCACCTCCATTTTTGTAATCCTGAACTGTATCCCCAAACAAGCTGTTCTCCTTCTCTCTATAGATTTCTTTTTGTCAAATTTAGATGTATCTTTAGGTTGCATTCTTTTGGGAACATTCTGGCTATTCTTATTCCGGTTTAGGAATAACAGAATACACGAAATTTCAATTTCGAAAAGAGCGCTCCTTCTGAAAACGGAATACCCATGGCAGAGGTGACCTGAGAACTACTATGTCTGCACACGCACGGGTGGCCGCGTAGGATTTCCCGCCAAAAAATTCCCAAGAGAACACGTATTCTGTCTATTACGAGTATAAAACCGTAGTCCTTTCATTCTGTTCATTCTGCTATCAGGAGCAGAATGAACGGAATGATATCATTCCGTTCATTTCGAAAACGGAATCGCTCCCAAAAGAACACAAATAACGTCTTTTCCGAGTATTCCTATTCCGGAATAGTCCCAAAAGGACAAGCCCTTCATTAATGGAATTTTTCTATATAACATGGAAGTATCCTTTTATAACATTAATTCAATCGTTCTCTTATAAGTCATTTTGTTTCCCCTAAAGGTTTGCATCATCAAACTTAAACTGTAGTGACCATTTTAATATTGATACTTGGAGTAACTTAATTCAATGTACATTGTAGAATTTCCATGAAAAATAATTAACAAAATTCACCCTCACTCTATTTCACATATTTAATGAAAGATTATATTTATTGATACCTGGATGATGAAAAAATAAAACTCATCAAACAATGTAGGACAAATATTGTTGAGTCAAGATTGCCAATTTTTAACAAAATTCCCTCGTCATATTCTGAAAAGAGATTGACATTTTTTCACAATCTGTCACTGTGGATGCAGACAGATTTAAATTGTTTAATCCTCGGATGCCGGTATAGCGCGGAAAGCATGGGGTGCCATGGGAAGGATGTAAAATGCGACTGCAGTGCATGTTAACAGTACACCCTTTCCACAACTCCACGAGCATCGCCATAGGGTGATCTTTTATCTTTCTTCCCTCCCCTTTCCCCTTCTTGCCAAGTGAGTATAGGTTAACTTTGCAAAACCGCTCTCTTGAGCCTCGAGTCAACAAAGCAGTCGGAAAAAGAAAAGACAATAGAGTGCTTTCGTGTTTTAACTTCATTTTGCTCCGTTTGAAAAAAGACAAACATCGCCATTAGAAGGGATAGTCTGTTGGTAAATTATTTTAGTGGGCGAGCGCTTAAAGCGAGGCTTGGATTAGAAGAAAAACGTATAAGGTTTAAGGGACGGTTGAAAGAAGGTAAGAAAGGGGCCCACTACCCATCAATTATCTTTGGTCGCATAACGTGTTAAATCGTGATCCATAAGCTTCAAGGCCAAAAAGTCTTAAGTGCTTTCTTCAGAAGGTAAGAAATTGCTCTCCGCCTTCATTGTCTGTCTGTTAATTCCAGAGAGCACGTGCAAATGCTGTAAAGGCTTAGACCCCTGTGTTATAATTTGTCTTGAAATCTGGTGCTACCAGTAATAATTCACTATTTGATTGAAAATTGTACCTTAAAGTAATTACCTCTTTATCTGGATCTAACTACTTTAATACTTTTAATAATTAGGTGCCTGACCATTTACCACTTTGAACACCAAGCAAAGAGAGAACGCCTAGTAAGCTACTAGTCTGAGAAAACAGCCGACGTTTCACGAGGTCGCCACTTGAGCCCTCGCAAAACGACGTCTGAGAAACAAGCGCAGAAATTCCATACTGATGACGTGTCTCTACCCAGATCTTGGTAGTGCTTCTGATTGGTTGGAATTTTCTCTTTCAAACAATCAGAAGCACTACCAAGATCTGGGTAGTGACACGTCATCAGCATGGAATTTCTGCGCTCGTTACTTAGACGTCGTTTTGCGAGGGCTCAAGTGGCGACCTCGTGAAAGGTCGGCTGTTTTCTCAGGCTAGTGAGCTAGTCCTTTGTGTCTCTTCTGGTGTGCTTTGACGCTAACATGTCGATCCAAATTCCTCAAAACAAGCGATTTCTTATCCATCACGAGGAACAAAATTGCGACGGTAAAGAGAACACAAGTCTTCCGGTTGCCGCCTAAAATGTCTGGGACGTTTTCGTTTCAACCCTCTAAGCGCAAAGGGTGACAAGCATCTAATTTCTCCTTACATTATCATTATTTTATCAAACATACCGGTCACGACAATAAAAGAAATGATCAACAAAGGTGAAACGTCTTGATGTTTTAGCAAATTCGCCCAACCAGTTCCAAAAGAATTATATGGAGGACAGTGAGGAGAATATGCATGCTGATATTGGGGCTTTATAAAGGTTAGGGTCTCCAGCTGACAGCGCAACAACGAGTAATCAGGCTAAAAACATCAAAATTGCGTAAACTTTCTTGCGTGAAATCCGATATTAAGAAGCCCAGTGATCCAGGGAAAAAACAAAAAGATGAGAAAAGTTAAGTTGTGTAACAACACAGCCGAGTGAGCGCAAACCTGACGAGCGGGATTTGGAGCCGGGGGAGCTTGAAGAAGTTTTTAGCGCTAGCGTGCAAACAGCTCATAGCCTTTCATAAATCGCCATTCAAAATCGTTTTCCTTGCATCTCACACTTTCACGCCGTCTCTGCTTTTTAACTTCCAGTTAGTGAGTTATGGTGACCACTCAAATTGTAATTAACAATTCTAATTTCATACTTTATTTTAAATTTAGTTTAAAGGGTGCCTACTTTCTGAAACTTTTCATAGAGAATCTGACCAGAGCTTAAGGTTTTTCTGCAAAATCTTCAGCGCCTCTGTTTACATGCTTCGCCTATCCCTGTGCACTTTATGAAAAACCTGTAGGTGCACGAATTAAATAAAAACCTTTCAATGTTCTCCATTCGTCTTTATTAGTTTCCTCGAATGGCCTTCCTCGAGGTCTTCAAATGTCTCCGGCATCCGTTGTCCTTGAGTCTCGCGCAGTGTCAAACCTGCTATCCCAGCAAACAATGCGGTGCAAGCGAAAATAAACATAGGTAAAGAAACATGGTGATCCCCCGACAGAACAATAAAGGGTGCGACCATCCCTCCAATCCTGGCAGAGAAACTCGATATACCCATGCCTGCATTGCGCACAACAGTGGGGAATAGCTCCGCGGAATACAAATATAGCACAGCGTAGGCAGCGGAGATGCAAAACCTGCCTCCTAATGCAGTCGTGGAGATTGCCGCTACATAATATCCGCCTTGTAACTGTAGAAACATACACAGCAAGCAAGAAAAGCTTCCGCCGAGGAAAAAGACAAACAAACTTTGCCTCCGCCCGAATTTTGAGAGAAGAATCTGTGTCGCAAGAAACGAAGGTAGTTCGATTAAGCTGCCGAGTACGAAATTAATGTAAAGATTGCCTCCGAGGTTTTTAGCATTCAATGCAAGTCCGTAATACACCATGCTAACCACACACCATAGTAGCATCATAACCACGGTGATAACGCATACAGACTTGTGAGTAAATAAGTCCATTATTCCACGCTGTAACATTTTCCCTTCTCCTTTGGCACGCTTCGATTCCAGTTTTAGAGATATCTCCTCGTTATCGAGGTAACCATTTTCTTTCTTTATTTTTCTTAAAATGTCCTCTGCTTCTTTGATCCGTCCTTGCGACACCAACCATCTTGGAGATTCGGGAATACTTTTATAAACCAACAAGACTATCAACGTGGGAAGAATGGAAATGATTGTCAACGTTCGCCAGTCGTGGATGACGTAAGCTTCGAAAGCCAGAACAACATAACCAAAAGAATAGAAAGATTGCTGCCACGTGCCCGCAGATCCTAAAAAGAAACGAAGAAACGTAAAGATAGATGTCAGACTATTCTTACCCCGAATGACAAACAGTTCTAGCAGTTCCTGCAAGATTAGTCTTGTACTCCATAATTGACACCAACTCTGAAAACATGCTTACAAATAAAAAGAGCGATACAAAAGTGGAAAGGCTGGTTTGGACTGAGGGTCAAAATTAGTGCTAACTTGTCATTTTACTGTGGTAACTGAAGACAAAATACACCGTTTATTATCTTTTGTGAAGAATAAAGTTTTAAACTTTGTTGAAGCAATTAATATTTAACTTGTTTAGCTTTGGTGTGAATGGGGTATTCATAGACAAGTGTACACGCGAGGAACACCTTCACTAGATTGACAAGTTAGTATAAAAAGTCGCACTATATCCGGTTTCTGTAACATAAAAAATAGAAGACCAAGGGCAGGCAGGTTGTTTGTATGCGTGTGAAGATTGGAAGTGTTGAAGACATACACCTTCAGTGATTTTAGAGCCCGCGTCTCCCGTGACCAGCGGCGGAATTTCAGCAAACCTTAGGCGCGATCCATTGGACCAAAATTTACGGAAATTCCGGTACAGAATCAAATGTAACGGAAAATTTTGAAAAGTTCGTTTCGAAAATTTTAGTCGGAAAGTTTTTTTTTCCATTTGGCATTCCACTTCGAATTTCGGCCAGATACTCGGTCCTAGTCCCAGCCGTGACTGTCGAGTGGAAGACGGCGGAAGTCAAGTCTTTATCGATATCAGTGTAGCATCTGTTTTTTCTTCGGATGATTTGCGTTCTTTTGACGGCATTTGTCCATGGATGACAATGGGAATATTGCACTGCCCGATGCTCCCATCGGTAAATCGAAAACAATCATGAACGACTTGAACAATAAGCTTAAAAATGCACACACTTCTTTGCACATGACCGTTAAAATCGTACCAGGCTCAAATTCGGATATCTCACTGAGCTCGAAAACATCGCTGTCTAAAGATGAACCCATTTCCCTTGAACCCGTTTTTTGTCATTTACTATCAGCTTTCTCGAAATCCCCGCCATCTTGGACTGTTTTTCTTGTCCTTGAGGAGTTCGAGCTCATCAAAGTGGTAAATACCGTTCCATTCAGTACATGGAAATTTCGGAAATGCTAACCGGAAATTTTGGTCGAATGGATTGGGCCCCTTTACTTCTTGCTTTTCCGCTTTACTCGGATCCAGTTTTCTCTCAACCCAAAATCACGAACATTTTAATGACTAATTTCTCACATTCCCAGCTCTTCCTTAGGGTAGCTAAGCCTCAACGACCGATCTTTAAACGTAATGATGAAAATAAAGATAACAACCAGACTGCAAACGGAATGTCACTTCACATTCTTTTATATACTTCTCAGTTCAAGAAACACAATAATACAATGATACTACGAAAAAAACTATTTAAAAAATTAGGGACATTCTCTTGCGGTGCTTTTCTTCGTACGGGATTTAACCACACGTCTGAGTGTACATTCTTGGCATAGTTCGTGGACTACTTCAACAAAGGCCAGGTAACGCATAAGCAATATTTTGTTACGAGAAATGGAACTGGGCATGAATTGTAATTATGAATTATTCAGTTATTCTTCACAGACTTTCTCAAGTTAAAAAAATATATGTATTGAAATTGTGCTCTCAAGTCAAATACTCAGAAAAAATCTGAGTCCTCCCAACAATTCTGTACAGTGTAGCCTTACATATGTGAAGGAAAAATAAATAATCAATAAGTAAATAAATAAATAAATCACGATGTAAAATAAAAACTTTATTTCGTGATTTACGAAATAAATCACGATGCCTCATTTTAATCTATAGTTTTGTTTTATTATTTAGTACTTAGTATTTTAAAACTTTTATCGTGAAGCGCCTTGGAGCTTTCGGATAAGGCGCTATAAAAATTTTTATTATTTATTTATTTATTTTTAATTTTTTTTTTTTGCTTTCTATAATAAAAATCCCAGTGAAAAAGGGCTCACCAGGTCTGTCAAACAAAACGAATTAACAGCTTACCTCGATAGGAAGGTCCAATGGATTCAGTCGAAAGCACGTAAGTTATCAGGCCCCCGCCGCCTTTTATCGCACCCACGATGAATCTCAAGGCGATGTATTCTTCATAAGTCCTTACAAGACCAGTCATTAGACCCAAAATACCGCCAACTATATAAGCGAAAAGCCAGGGTTTTCGACGGCCATATTTGTCGGACAAAATGCTAAATATAAGAACGCCAAACATGTAACCAGAGACGAAAATTGACTGACTAAACTCAGATTTGTAGCGATCGCCACATGCTAATTTCCATTCGGTCGCGATGGTTGTAAATTCAGAGGCAAATTCTGCTCCGTGACAAATAGAGCCGTCTTTATCACAGCAGGCCGGATGAGTTGAGTTGCAGTGTAAAATGTCGCCTCTTGGAGAGGGACATTTCCATTCAGGTACTGCTCCAACGAAAACAAAAATCAGCATTTGACAGGCAAGAGGAAGAGAGATTAGACTGACAACGAAGTAGATTCTCTTTTGATGGCGGCCGAATTCACCGACGTGCTCTAACGCTGAGTCAAAGTCCATTTCTTTATGCATATTCTAGGATTCCACGAGCTTCCCTCGCCAAATAGAAATCGTCTAAATGTTCTGCGAGCGAATCAGACAACTGGAGTTCCAAAAATTTTTCAATAAAAGTGAGTCGTTCGGTACCGGCTTCAGTCACATGAGCCTATATCTTTCGGGTGACCGCAGAAACCATTCAATGTCACTGTTGACTCCATGAAGTAATAGCGATCGTCAAAAGCCAAAAATAATCAGTGTCTCTTATAATTTAAAACTGAAATGGTCACCCATTGAAACAATAAGTTAACAGAAGCCTTTTGTAAGTATTTCCTAAGGGACAAAATAGAACACGATAAAGAGCGCCGTCATTTACATATCTTTATAGTGGAACCTCAGTTTGACATCCACGTGGCAGTGGTCACAACTAGCGCGTGACACCATTATCTGCCTAGTCACCAGTCCCTTCCTTTTTCCTTCTAACGGTTCCTGCGGGCGCATTGCCCTTATTCCGAAGCCGCTGCCCGAAATTCTCAGTCCCTTTCAGGAGAGAAGAACCTGTGAAGGAGGCAAACAAGTCATCATTATACGTGGAGTTATGTCAACCCTTTTTGTGTTGCATGCGAGACAGGGATCTGACCAGGCAAGTTACCGATAGCAGACTTAGCAGTTTTCCACAAAACAGCAGGATAGAACTTTATTGCTCAATTTTGGCTTCAGAATATTATGCTTGTCAGGCTGGCTTGTGTATTTGCCTCAGCTGTTGTAAGAACGCTAAAACAACGCTAACATCACACGTGTTGTTCAAAAAATTAATATGTACTAAAACAAAATGTTGCTGAGAAAAAAAACCCCTGGAAAATTAACGAGTCGAAAACCGCCCAGCAAAAGCTACAAGCAAAGGAAGAACTGCATGTTTATAGTACGTAATCCATGAATTTCAAGAGATTCAATTTTGTTCGATTTTTGAAAAGTTTACTGATTTGTTTTCTCTTATTCCTAAGTAGGATAAAATCCAGCATATATGAAAACGGCCTCGTGAAATTGATTCCTGACTAAGCTGGCTACATTAGAGCTTCTACTTCTTGGAATACCCCTCGTTTTTCGTAAATTATTCAAAATTATTTTTACTTGAGCTCGGATTCGTTTGTTCTTTTAGAGAGATCAACAATCAAAGAGCGATCAACAATCAAAGCCGGGTGCGGCTTTGATTGTTTGAAGGGAAGAGCGGGGCTAATGAACAGCTACTTAAAGTGCAAGGGGATTATGAATTAAAATGCAAGGGGAATGACTCACATAACCCCCTCGTTCCAGGCGGATATCCTACCGTTTCAGGAAAATAATATTCGCGCTCTGTTTAACCCACTGACTTCCGCGCCGCCCAAAACCACCCGTAAATGACCGTGGTCCTCGTTCAGTTTGTGACGTCATCACTTTGAGTGACAGTAGATGTTTTTGATAACCAAATGATGCACCAGAAAACTTCTCACAAGAGTGCCTAAACTGAAGACCGGAGTTGCACAAAGAAAAAGGAAAAAAGTTTCCTTGTGAAGTTGATGCAAAACTTGGCCTTGGCCTACAAACTAAAAAAAAATCGAATTGAGAACCAAAACCGACGGGACTGACCCGGAAATTGAGAATTGTGCGCATGCCCGAAACCAAATTTGCCAAACAACCTTGAAAATGGAAAAGAAATTAAGTTTCCATGCTGCATTAGGAAGGTATAAACGTTTGGACCGGGATTTGAGCAGACAGGAGCCTCATTTCCAGCATCATTGCTTAAGGAACAGGGTTTCATATCGTAGCGCTTGTATCGACTTGTTTGTTTTCTTTGTTTGCTTTAAAATTTAAAGTTTTTTAGAATTTGAAGAATTCTCATTTATGGTACGAAAAATTACATTATGTTGTAAGAACCGCATGCCGAAAATTCGATTATAAAAGGAAGCCTCCGATCCGAAAAAATAGCCGCGGACTACCTCAAAAATAAAATAAAATTACGGAAAGAAAAGCATCAATCAATTTACTCCCGGGGTGTCGGATAATTACTAAGTACTATGGGCCATTCCGTTTGGTGCCAAATTAAGAAACGGGTGCCAATGTGTACAAAAAGGTAAGGAATTAAAGAATCGGCAACGTGAAGATATAGTTTTGATTATCAATTAACAAAATGCAAGAATTGGGCAAAAGATTTGGGTCTTGAAGTGACTGAAAGTTAAAGGAAAGCGGGAAAATTTGCACCTATTTGACACGTGCGATAGTCTGCTGTTTTAGCGTTCCTTTGAGGTAGGTATAAGGAAGAAGTGGATTTGTTCTTCTAGGGTATGGAGGTGGTACTACCTCGATAAAAAATTAGTTTATGAAAGGATGAGACTCTAAAACTTGGAGCAGCGACTCTTTGTTACTTTAGTGATTAACCTCCTGGGAAATCAATTTTTTGGCTTCCAACGTGTTAGCGCTTGAGGTAAGATTTCTGCTCCCATTCATGTCGTTGAGCGTAACAAATCAGTGATTAACATTTCTTCAGCTGAGCAAAGCACACTTTCCAATCATTTTGGGGGAATTGGAAGATAGCATATTTTGTATGCAACAATTTGAAGAATTTTTTCTTGAATGTTAATCAATGCCTTTGGGCAAGTACATGAATAATTTGCTAGTTCACGAGCTGCAACGTTGATCAGTTTTCTCTGAAGCAGCCAGAATGTCCTCGATAGTAGCGGCCGTGTTTAAAGCCACTATTGGCTTGCTGGTGACTAAAGGAAGAGACAATGCAGCCAAAAGACTGAAAGAAGGCGATGTGACAGATAAAAAAATCCGAGAGTTAATCGTACGCGAAATCGACGATATCAAGTCAAAACTCGACGGATTAACAAGAAAGGATCTTCTGGCAGCGATAGATTCCTTTGAAGCAGGTCTTGGGTATCTATATCAAATCGACGTAGAAGCTGATGAAGTAACGCCTTCGCCTGAAGCGGCTGTGACGCGGACGGTGTCTCTCGCCGCGGGAATGAGAAAGATGAGACTGGCTGAGTTAGATGAAACAAAACGTACGCTTTCGGACGCAAAATCGAGATTTAAAATGGCTCGCGAGGAAGCTACAAGAGCCTTCAACAACGAAGCTCTGAGCACATTTGACCGCATAACAGCCATTCGCTATCGGGTGATGGCAACAATATTGGAGTCAGCTGTAGAGACTGCGGGGACCGCGGGCGACTTATCATCTTTTTCTGTGAAGAGTGCATTGAAGAGGGCATTGCCGGAGTGCGAACAATGTCTTAAGAAACTCCACTCCCTGCCAGATGTTGAGAACAACTTCAAAGTCGAGCTCGAGAAAGGCCTCCTTAATATCAAGGGTCGGTTTGGTAAACACGAACGGAGGGAAATAATTTCCACTGTTTGTCAGATAAATCGCGCCATCTACGATGCTTTGCAAACAGTCGGTAAGGCCTGGATCTGGCCCACTGTTGATATTGGAGTAGAAAAAGTTGATCCTCTGCATGACGGAAGAGTTTTTAACGCAATGCACAAAGTCGGCATGGGGCACTGCTGTGTACTATGGTCATTTGGTCAGGAGGGTGACGAGGAGCGCAAACTGAAGTTTCTGCGGGGTATCGCTACAAACGCTGAAGGACAGTTCATTATAGCAAGTGGAAGAGATAACACCGTGAACGTGTTTGATAGCGGCTGGGAGTTTCTTTTTGGTTTCACTCTGCAAAATGCTGACACCCGTTTAGAAATTCTTCATGTGGCCACTGATATACACAGCAACATCTACGTACTCTGCGAGCGGAAGAAGCCTGGGGCTAGGGAATATGAGAGAGAAGTGCAGGTGTTCGAGAAAACCGCTGCCCTGATTCACAAGTTTCCTGTGAGGAGAGGGGACTCGGGAAGACTGGCAGTTAGCAGCAGCAAAGTGCTGGTATTGTGGAAAACTAAAAAGTCCGATTATGTGGTTGATGTGTACGAACATGACGGAGAATATGTCCGTAGCTTTGAAAAGGAAATGTTGAAGAACGCACGAGATATTACTGTTGATAGAAACGGCCGTGTGATGGTGGTGATGGTGGACAGAGATGGCCAGTACTGCGTCAACGTATTCACCGAAGATGGAGCACAGCTGTCTAAATTCAACACTAACACCGAATGTTTATACGATTGTTTCATTGCCTGCCATCCGGCTGATGAACGTGTCTTGGTTGCTGGTAAAGAACTAGACACGTGCCGCCCACGTGTTGCAATATTCACTAAAGATGGCGACCTTGTACGAAGCATTGTGCTCGATGATAAAAGGATGGAGTGTCTTGTAGGGATTACAGTGACCATGGAGGGTCACGTTGCTGTAGCTGTAAGAGATGAACATAATAATGGCAAGGTAATTATTCTCAAAACCTTGTGATTTTGTCGCAACTAAACATGTATTTTCTAGAAAAAAGAAGACAAAGTAAATCGCCACAGCAAGATACCGTGGCCTGTGATTTTCCTTTTTTTTGTTGACATTTGGAAGACGTTTTTCGAATCACCGTTGCGGAAAATTTGGATTTCGAGTATCGTGCAGTGGAAGTAATTTTGATTGGCTGTGTCGGTAAATGTCAGTCAATCAAACAAGTGGGCGGAGGACATTCCGTAGAAGACTTGTGCCAGGCTCTAGTTTCGTTTCGCCTTTCCTGCCTGAATGTTTTTATCATGTAAAACGAAAATAGAGCCTGATCGCAGATTAACAAAGATCAGATCGGTCTATGCAAAAAGCTGTTTTATTATGAAAATTAAAAACTTAATATTTCTGTAAGCCTGAGTGCTAATCATTTCTCTCATTTTGTTTCACACATTGGACTACCTTTAGACAAAGACTTCAGTGACCAAACATCAATTAATTCAAATTAAGTCGAAAAAGAAGTAAACATTTTGCTCAGTGGTTGAAAAATGATTGTTGCAAAACTGACTCTTTAGATTAGAAATAATTCCATCCTTAAAACATCTTAACAGATTTCGACTAAGAATTAAAACCAGCAGACATACTGCTCCAAACCCCAGTGAATCTCTGTACTAGTTCTTTCTGCCATTTAAACGAGTTAAAATAGCTTTAATTTCTTCTCCGCAGTCTTGTCACCTTTTGTGATGATTTAAGATTAAACTTTTATATGGACATTTGTTAGTCTGGAAAGCAAATCCAAGATTCTTTTTCTCTCTAACAGCGTTGCCCCTTTTTATCTGCAGACTTATGGCTGCTCATCTCTATTCATGTAAGGACTGTACACAGAATTTCTAATTTAATTTGATCAAATTAGATTATTTGTAATTCAGTCTTAAATTATCTCTTCGATTCTACCATTATTTTTGTAAACTTATTTTAGAATATACCGTACTCGTATGTAGGAATACCGAAATAAATTGTTGCTGTTGTTAAAGCCAATTTTACAATAAAATCACTAAAATGATAACTAAAATTTGAATTAACGATCCTATGATCACAGCAGTGTTAGCACCACTAACAGACGTAGTTTTTGGTCTGGTAATGGGCATCTTGGTAGCGGGCTTCGTTTTGTTAATTGGTATTATTTGGGCCAGTTTAGGGTAAAAATTGGTCCAGAAGGCCATTCGGCGAGGATTAAACGACGCCGCCATCTTGGGGTTTGCGTCAATTCGCAGGTAAGCTCTTTGAGTCGAGTTGTACTTTTCCCACGTAATGCCACTGACTTTAGGCTCACCGGATCTGGCAAAGTTAACGTACATTTCCATGATAAGCAAACTGATGTTTCTGTCGGCCGCGTCAAAGTTAAGGGGAATCCCCGGCAGCATCAGGATTCCAAAATCGTAGACGATGTTGTCGCCATGGGCTACGCCCTTCCACTCTGGCAAGGGACTGAGCTTTGACCGGTGGGCGAACTCATACACATACACTGGAGCAAACTGGCTGTGCAGATCGGCCGTCTGGAGACTGGGCGCGACAAAAAGGTAATCGCCTACAAGATCTACAAGTTGGCTTCTAAGTGCGTATTTATCTTTGTTGTCAGGCCATGGGATGTACATGAACTCCAACGCGTTCGCAATGAGGTCAGCGTTCTCTTTTCTGAGAAGAAAAAATAAGGATTGTGTCGTTACGGATGAAAGCTCACCTGGAATTACTCCTTGAAATTAGGACTGAGGAGGAGTGAGGGTGTACGGTCAAGAGCTCAAGCCCTAAATCTGTATCAGAACAAAACATTTGATTTTTTATACCATATTGCAAACCTAGCTTCAAACATCCCATACCCCTCCTTTTTCATGCCAAAATTAAACGGCGAGAATCTATACCCAATCTCTGACCAACAGGCGAAATTACCTTATTCAAGACCAAAATGGTTAACGTCTATTTTAGACCGAAGTTACTTCATGGCCGACCTGGGTTCAACTCCTCTACCAAATTTGTAAATAGAGTAAATAGCCAACTGGTCTTGCCTCCTGTCAGTCGGGGTTTTTAACTTTGAAATATTTGTTTTTAAGATTAAATGCTCGGCCCCACTAGCACCTTGCTATAATCACTTTCCGAGGGTAAATAAAGGACATTTATTTATTTTTCTTTATTTTACTTCTTGAAAAACTTTGCCCTATCTGGCTTTTGATAATAATGTTTATTATATAGACAAGAGTGTTTTAGTGGAAAATTTCATACGTAAAGTTCATACGAAACTACATCCGGGACTCGAGTGGCGTATTTTCCATATCCTCACTAGTGAGGATATCGATGACGTCATTTCCTGCTCTTACACTGTTGTTTGTGCAAAACTACTCTTGTCTATATAATAAAAAGAAAATTACACGGTGGCTTGAAGATGTGAATTTTATTTTCTTGTGGTAAAAAAACAATATTTTACTCACTCACTGCGCTCGTTTGTAAAATATTGTTTTTACCACTTGAAAATAAATTCATATCTTCGCGCCGCCGTGTAATATCCTCTATAGATGCTTTTAAACGGAACTACACCCGTACCACCATCGCTCTAATCCCTATGACAGAGCGAAAACCATCCCCAGACAGCGTATACTAGGGAAACTGCATGCACTGATCGTAAACATAGAAGATTCTAGAAGATCCTCCAAATCAAAATCACGTGCTAACCTGGCCATATGGTCTAACTGGCTAAACAGAAAATCATTACTCACCTGCTGTTTCGAACATGCGCAAACTTTGTTAGAAAAGATTTGAAAAAAGTTGGACTTGCTCCCTTGTCCAAGCTCTCATTCAGTCCTAACGATGTGCCAGCTATGATCTCAAGTAACATTGAGCCCTCGTGACTATTAAAACTGACAATCAGCGGCACTTTGCTGAAATGTCCCTTCTTTCGTAGATTTATTGGCATGTCATTTAGAAAATTCTTATCCACAACTGGTGCCCACTGCATATGATCAATAAACCTAAGCTTTGTTACCATTGCGTTGGCAGCTTTTTGAATGTCCGTTCCTTTCTTCTCGCGAAAACAGGCTACCATTTCTTTATGATTACTCGTGTTACAATGTAGTGTTTGAGCAAGGTCTTTAGCATACCGAAGGCCATACGAAATTGGCTGAATCGCAGAGAGGCACAAATCTACACCGCTCTCTGCAATGGCCTGATGGAAGAGACCCTTTGATAGAGGCGACATCAAATGAAGCCCTACACTCATTCCGCCAGCGCTTTCCCCAAATATGGTCACCTTGTTCGGGTTCCCACCAAAACTCTCAATATTTTCTTTGACCCACTTCAGTGCTTCCACTTGATCCAACATTCCGAAATTTCCAGGTGACGCAGAGTCACCGGTCGTCAAGAAGCCAAATGCACCTAGGCGATATTGAATTACAACCACTACCACCCCTTGTAAGGCCAAAATATCGCTGGGATACCTGAATGCCGTATCAGCCTGAAACCCTCCACCATGGATGTAAAACAGCACTGGTAAACTCAAGCTGACGTTCGGAGTGTAGATGTCAAGATACAAGCAATCCTCGCTGAATGTGAAACTCCGAGCGTAGACTTTGAAATAAAACTCAAATGCAGTATCTTGAAGGCAAATGTTTCCATGCTTTTTTGCTAAGCGAATGTTAGGTTTCCATGCCATTGGCGGTTGTGGGGCCCTGAACCTGAGCTCTCCAATCGGTGGGGCGGCGAATGGAATGCCTAGAAACTTCCTGACCGTCTTGAATGGGCTAGATGAATTCGGGTACGAAGCTACCAGACCTTCGATCTTTCCATACTTCGTTGACACTGTTACTGCCGGGATTACCGGGATCAGAGGCAAAAATGCAAAGACTATGAACAACATTGTAAATAGTGTCGTAAACATGTTGCTGTTCAGATTATTTGCTGATAGTAAGTTCACTGCAAACCACCAATATCCACCTTGACAATTCAACGGTGCGTCACATCGATTGTTGTTGTCAGTTCAAGTGTCCACCGTTGGAAAGGTTACGCTGCCTTGTAGATTATGAATAAAATAAAATAGTTATGACTCATGCACAGGTTTCAGAGGTTTTCAAAAATCCTGCAAGAGTGCAAGGACGTTCCATGCATTCGTCACTGTATGCCTCAATCACCGTTTAGGTTCCTTTTCAGCCGCGTTCGCAAGGCGAGATTCTTGACTATACATTTAGAGTTTCTTCAAAAAAAATTCCAAATACTCATATCCGTTCAGGGACGTGGACCTTGTCATGAAATTACTTATCATAGAAAAATGCAGTTTTTGGCAACCGGCCCTACTCGAGGTATAGGACGCAATTTGCTATCACTACCTTATTCTACCTTATTTTACTTTTTTTTTCTCATGGTTTACTATTTATTTTTCTCATGCTAATTCTCATTTTCTTTTGTGGATAAATATACTGTAAAACAGCTATTCCCGTCGATCTGATCTCTCCATGCTGTGAGTAATCCAATCGTGCGAACGCGCGCAAAAATCGTTTTCCGCGCGGGAACATGTGACTGTGTGGTGAGCCCTGCACTGCACGAGCGGCTCACTAATGAGTGTGTCACTTTTTCACACAGCAAGCGATTTTCGCGCTCGCTCGATGTGTTCTTCACCCTCGGCTATCTCTGAGCGGAAAGAAAGACTGCTCGTAGTCTGGGTTTTGAGTGCAAATCGCGACTCGCTCCTGTGTTAAAACGTGGTGAACACTGCTTAAACGCGCTAAAACGATTACAAAAGCTAAACCAACATTACTCAAGATGCTACAAAAAGAACTTGTAACACTAGTTTAATTATAGGCCACATACGTCATAACCTAGTATAATATGTACAATTAGAATGAAAAATAACTAAAACTTACCAAACGTTTAGTAATAACTGACTTGGCTGAAAATAATATCTCCTTTGGCTGAGTACAACATCGATATTGGCTAGCAGAAAAGCAGAGTTCATGCAAATTACGCTAGCTCTCCGACCTATCGATCATCATGATGGACAGGGAGCGCAGGGAGCTGCCTAATTTAAATTGTATTTTGGGATATCTTCGGAAAACGTAGCCTAGTTGCTTCATTTTTTACAACCTTTGGAAAAAGTCGGCGTCATATTTGAAAGTCCCTGCACTCACGGCAAAGAGTGAAAATATTGCATTTGTTTCAAAACTTAAGTTTGCAGAAATTAAACAAGCACCAACTAAATTAAACAGAAAGATGGGAAAAAAAGTTCAGACAGCAGTTAAGTTCTAATGGAACAAGAGGCCAATAGTACTGAACGTTTCCAAACCAAATGGCATTTACAGATGACTTAAAAAAAATTGGCGAGCGACTAATGCTGGATTGAATTAAGCTTTCTCTTTGCATCAATTTTTCATGCAGCAAGCGATTACCGCGCTCGCTCGCTTGTTCTTTTCGCTCGGCTACCTCTGAGAGGAAAGAGAGACTGCTCCTAAAGTGCATTATGAAAACGTACGAGTACACACACGACTCCGGATCCTGCGTTTCAAAGTGGACCAACAACTGACAATGAAACGCTAATTACAGGTCACATTCGTCACCAATTAGTGTAACGCAATTAGGATAGAAAATCGCTGAAACGTACCAAACGTGAAGAAACAACTCACTTGGCTTGAGGGGAATAATACCTCCTTTGAAGGTGTGAGTGCAACTGCGTAAAACTACAGTTATACTGCCAATTTCCTATCATTTTAATGACGTCACATCCTGTTCTCATGGCCTGAACCATGGTCAACCATTACTGAAGACTTACACTTTCTTAACCCGCGCGCTGTCTTCTTCCACTGAAATGCTACCAGACTTGTATGAGCGCGCTACCCGAAGCAAGCCAGATAGCTAACAGGTGCTAAGATATGTAGGAGGGCTCACCCTTGTTTCTAGGGTCCTTCAGTAGAGGGATGACGAGAGAGGCCCTGGGAACAAGATTGAGTTCATTTGGAGTCTTGTACTGGCATATGTCCACACGAAATATATGATGTAGTAGAATTACCCTGGAGGTTCCGTGTAGTAGAGTCGTACTACATAAATTTGTCGAGGTTTTGTTCCTGAAAATAGCGTGTGAAGTTTAAAAGAAAATGTTCCGGGGCGAAATCCCGAAGGTAATTACCATATGTCTTTTTGTGTTCACAGAACGTGACTTGCCGCTGCCCTGTGACCCTTGACTGCGAGCCAATTCAACTTTTGTGGCTGGTGGTTCTTTGCACGAAACACATTGAGAAATCAATGTGCATTGACAAGTCAAGTTCAGCACGAAAATCGCGTTTTGATTTTGTCAGGACACTCAAGGAGGACTTTGAATTTTGTTTATTTCTCCTAGTGTTGCCGCTTTCTTTTGTTTTGTTCAGGTCACTGAAGAGCCTCCTAATGGGGTGTATGTGTAATTAACCACGGATTGTTAACTAAAGGAAAGCCTAGTTTTTCATCACAATGGCAGCAATTAAATTCAAGACCTTTCGAGCTGATATTCCACAGAAATTATCATTTACGAACCCTGTTTCGTTATCTGAGCAGTTTCAGGCTTTCCGAACCGATATCCCACGCAACTGACTGATTGGGTACCCTGTTTGGTCGCATGGTTGATTTCTCAAGGCACGTTTACATATTCGATTTTTGTCGCCCTCTCTAATGCAAGTTACGTCGTCGCAAGTGTGTAAACCATTGTAGCAACGGCTACCATTCCGGTGCGATATTTGCCTCAATTTCTCCCAAATCGCCACCAAGTTGCACCATATTTCGAACGACTTGTTCGAAACCTGTCACGGCGACAAAATCGCAAAGAAATCGCCGCTAGCTTCACGACAAAAACTGCATTAAAAAGTGCGCCAAAAATTGCAAAAGAAATTGCATGCGTTAAAAGACACGAAGGATAGCGGACAAACCTCTGAACAAGATACCCTTTATTCAACCTTTATTCAACTCTGATTGATATTGTGGAAAGTTAATTGACATAACGCAAAATTATTGACATCAACTTAATTCATAGCCACGTCTACTAGCCAAGTACTTCCAATACAGAAACTGTTGTTTAAAAATGTGTTTAACTAACAATTTTTTTGCTTCCTTCCTTTCGTGGGCTATCATAATTTGACCATACCCCGTTTAAACGACAGAACCAAATGGAATGTACCAGTTTCTTTTTTAAAAGAAAAAATTGCGAGTCACTTCTGGATCGAATAGAGCTTTTTCTTTACACCTCTGCTACGTAAGACCACACCCATAAGTACAACCTGTATGGGACAGTCAAACTCATTTGGTGCTTTATAATCCTTTAAGCCACAACAGTGACAAGCATCTAATTTCTCTTTACAATTTCACAACTTGGTCAAACATATAGGTCATGAAAATGAAGGAAATGTTCACTAAAGATTCTCCCAACTAAAGCAATAAGAAGTATCTGGAGAATAGTAAAGGAAAATATGTAAGTTAATACTGGGGCATACATGTAGAGGGCTAAGGGAAAAATTTAGTATAGTACTCTGTACCTGTTTCTATTCCAAGGGGAGAACTCAAGTTTTAACCCTTTAGGGTGATTCCATCGAAATAGAAGGAATGTTTAAAATTTCCTAAAACTTGGTCAAATTGGTAACTATGTTTTGAACATTTCAAAAATGCAATAAAAAATAGGGGTCACCGTGCTCAATTTTGCACAATGTGGATGGCCATTAATAGCAACTATACGACCTGCAAGGTTTCCTGAGAAACCCTAATAAACAGTAATGAGAACTAAAATTTCTTTAAAACATCATCGCTTGCATTGAAATAGTGGAGCAGTTCAACAAAATAGACATTTATCTTGCATTGCATACTATTTAAGTTGAGCAGGAATTAAGGATATGAAATCAATTAAAGAACTTGCTGCGTACGTATATACCCTGCTGCACCTTAAGACATGTTCTTTTCGGCATTAAAAATAGAAATATGTCAAAGCAGAATTTTAAACTTTTCTTAAAATCGTAATATATTGTACCCGACAGTATGCCATTTAAACTTATGTATTAAAAAAGGGGGTCACGGTGCTTGTTTAGGAGAAAAAGACCATTGTATTTCTCTGAACAACCCAGTTTTCATAGAAAACCTACAAGTTCCGAACGCGTGCGCGCTCTTGCGCGCACTAATCACGCAAAAAATGATGCGCAGAAAGGATGCGCAATGCAATTGAATGGAATCACCTTAAGCCCCAATAGTGCCAAGCATTTAATTTCTCCTTACAGTATTAGCACTTGATCAAACATACAGGTCATGAAAATAAAGGAAATGATCACCAATGATCAAATGTCTTGATCTTTAATCAAATTCTCCCAACTAGTAACATGAGAAATATAACGAGAACAGTGAGAAGAATATGGTTGTCAATATTGGGGCTTAAAAGGTTAAAGTGACAGGCAAGGGTGACTGGATCACAATGCACTGCTCTAAAAAAATAAAAATGAATTATAATAACTACTGACAGTGGGCAAAACCTAAACCCTAAAAAATAGTTATGGGCCAAATGAACAAAATGATGCCTGACTCCTCTCCCACCCTCCCCCACCCCACCCCACCAAAATGACTGAAATCTTAGTGCACAATAAGACCAAACATTAAATCATGAATTTCAAGCCCCAGCAAATCCTCTGTGCTTTACAGTCACAAAAATACCTGAGTACCCATGGGTAGGTAAAAATAATTCTATGATAACTCTATGAATGCAGAAGACATTGCATCTGTCTCTTAAGGACCCACACTGACAATGTTCAACCATGTTTTCTACCATAGCACAATATTTAAGTCTTAACTGGATTCCCATTGGTCTTCCTTCTTCTTGAATGGCCTTCCTCAAGCTCTTCAAATGTCTCTGGCATTGGTTTTCCTTGTGTCTCATGCAATTTCAATCCTGCTAAAGCAGCAAACAGTGCAGTACAAGCAAACACAAACATGGGTAGTGAGATGCTCTGATCTCCCAATAAAACAATAAAAGGTGCAACTATTCCACCAATTCTTGCTGACAAACTTGAAATACCCATACCTGCATTGCGAACGACTGTCGGGAAGAGCTCAGCAGAGTAGACATACAACACGGCAAAAGATGCGGAGATGCAAAACCTGCCTCCCAGTGCAGTCATGGAAATTGCAGCTACATTCTGTCCACCATGTGACTGCAGAAACATACACAGGAAACAAGAGAAGCTGGCACCAAGAAGAAGACAAAATAAAGTCTGCCTGCGCCCTAGCCATGAGAGTAGAAACTGTGTTACAGCATACGAAGGAAGTTCAATCAAACTGGCAAGCACAAAATTTATGTAAAGACTACCTCCAAGGTTCTTAACGTTCAAGGCAAGTCCATAATATACCATACTATTCACACACCATAATAGCATCATGATTACTGTGATAATGCATACAGACTTGTGAGTAAATAAGTCCATTATTCCGTACTGGGAGGCTTTCCCCTCAACTTTGCTTTCTACTTTCAGAAAAATCACCTCATTCTTGTCACAGCCATTTTCTTTTTCTATTTTTCTCAGAATGTGTTCTGCCTCACTAGTTCGCCCTTGTGATGCCAGCCACCTTGGAGATTCTGGAATTCTTTTGAAAATCAGTAAAACAATGAAAGAGGGAAGCATTGAAATGACTGTTAGTGTCCGCCAATCACGGATGAAATACGCTTCAAACGCCAAAACAACATAACCAAAAGCATAGAACCCTTGTTGCCATGTGCCTGCCGATCCTAATAAAGAAAATATAAAAGTATTATTAACCCTTTAAACCCCAATAATGACAAGCATCTAATTTCTTCTTACAGTATTACTACTTGATCAAACATACAGGTCATGAAAATAAAGGAAATGATCACCAATTATCATGTGTTGATTTTTAATCAAATTCTCCCAACTAGTAACATAAGAAATAAAAGGAGAATAGTGAGGAGAATATGGATGTTGATATTGGGGCTTAAAGGGTTAAAATAAGTTAACTTCCTACCCCAGGGGCAAGGTATGGGGGGGCTACAAGGGTTCACTGATTAGTGATCCTCAATGTCAGTGCGATAGAGAAAAGCGTCTCCATTTCTAACTGATTTGAACACTCTCATGCGATCCACTATGTAATGAGGATTCAAAGGTAGCATTCAGGAATCCAGTTATTAGTTATTGAGGGCTATAAGTGAACTTGACTCTTTTAAGCCCCCTCATAAACATGCATATTCTGCTTACTGTTCTCTATATATTTGTTATGGTACTAATAAGAAGAATTTGATTCAATATCAAGACATTTTATCTATATGGTGATCATTACCTTTATCACCTTACATTTGATCAAGTAGTGATAATGTAAGGAAAAAAAGGAGGTTATCACTATTGGGGAGAGAATGCAAAAATATAAATCTTCAAAACAGTGTATGAATTACAAAAGGTGGTCACACTTTAAAGCAATGCATTTTAACATCCCTAAAAAGATAATTCCCCTCCCCCATAAAATGTTGAATTTTTTTAAGCCCTAAAAATCAGTGAGAGAGAACGCACAATTTCACAAAACATACAGCTTGTGAGAAACTGTCTAAGTTTGGTATCAGTGTGTTGCTGCAAGGCCTAGCTAAAACGTCACATCAAACCTCATGTAAAAAAGCTGAGGAAGCTTGTCTTTTTGCTCCTTTGCATTAGGTTCGGCGCATGAATAGTTCAACGTTTAAACTAGATTCAAGTTACAGATACACCAAGAAGGAAAACATTTCACTCCATTACTTCTGTCACGCAACGATTCTTTCCAATCCTGCATAAATCAAGGACCAACTACAAAGTTCGCATCCAACCATCAAT
>Ga0126336_10000020_pt1 | contig 30167 bp, 19 predicted proteins | sample SidCmetagenome_FD_92530 | JGI IMG/M metagenome (GOLD analysis project Ga0126336, IMG submission 92530) | Coral microbial communities from El Islote,Puerto Morelos, Mexico - Siderastrea C C metagenome | ecosystem: Host-associated > Invertebrates > Cnidaria > Coral | place: El Islote,Puerto... | reverse complement strand
CGATCGATAACGGGATAAAAGCGTCGCACAGGAAACACTTTTAATCACACGCAATATATTTTTTCCGATGTTTCAGCCATAATTCGCCATTCTAGAAGTAAAAAATATATTCCAACTTCCCTGCACCAGCATCTCTGAACAAAAACAATCACGACAGAAGCGTACATTGTAACGATTTATTTGATTGGTCTTCGTCAGACAATGCCTCAATGGTGATTGGTTAGATTGCCTCGCAAGTAAAACAATGGCAAAGGAATGTCGAACTCGGGTAAGCAGGCGTTTGTGGGGAGGAGGGTAATACGACTCCTCTAGAAACGACTGCGTGGGAGGCTAACGTATGGGTAACGTGGGCTCTGGGAACGTGGGCTCTGGGAACGAGATTGATAGTTTCTTCAAAAATTGAAATGAAACCATGCGTCATTCCGACTTGATATGCTGCCATAATGTAGTTATTACCCTGTACTATTGTTATTTTTGTGTTGGGTTGGTGGGTAGTGGTGGATATTAACCTCTCCACTTCGCAGCTTGATGAGCATCCTCCTCTATTCTCAAAATATCCTATGAGCAGACAAGTCGCCCGCCAACGCTCGAAAAGTCCAGCTGTTTAATTTTGCTAAGTAGATAACTAACAAAGGGGACCAAATGTTATATTTGCTGTAATAACCATGTTGTTCTTGTTGTTCTTACCGTGTGTTGGTTTTCCATATCTTTTAGCTGTCTCGTTAGGGCGGCAAACGAAGGTCTTGCCTCTGCTTGATTTTGCCAGCAGTTTATCATGATTTGATACCTAAGAAAAATTGAGCAGATCGTGATAGTCGGGGCGACATTTTTTTGTTTCACGTTTATTTTACATCCCCGCAATTTTCCTGTGTAGTGGATGTAAACATTTCAAAGTACGCCTATAAGTAATTTTTATAATTAAAAAAAGTTACTGAGTTGAAAGTTTCCTTAGCAAACGTTTTCATTAAGCTAAGTCCTGAGGTAGACGGGTTGGCCAGGCTTTCTCGGTTTGCTGATATGAGCTAACTTTTGAAGCTTTTGTTGAAATGAACGGCTCTAACAAAGATAATTCAGCGGTAAATTTTCTAATATACCATATACCATAATGTATTACGTTCTGGTTCATAAGGCTTTATGGTCTGCTACGTTATGATGAGTTCATTGAAAGGGAAATGTCGATTGAATGGTGAGCCGCGTTTGCCGGGACCTCCGCAAAACGAGTTAGCCCGGCTAACCGAGTCAGCTCGGCTTGTGCAATCTCCCCGAAAGTGTTTTTAATCCAGGCTGGGTTTGCGCTGTAAGTCTTGAGATGAAGATAGGCTACCTTCTGGGACACAATAAAAAAGAAGAAGAAGAAAACAAAGACGGTAGAGCGAGTTATCTAAATTCCCAGTAAGTATCTCAGTCGCATTACGGCTTCTCCACCGAAGAGCAAGGGAAACCCACCCCACGAGTTAAAGATACTTCTATTGATATCAGTTGGAACAAAATGTTGAAAATACCCAGGCTTTGTAAACAACAATAATCACCTCAGTCTAACCAAAGTTCTCAAAAACAAATGGTATTTTCTAATTTACATTAAAATAGAAAAGTTTCAGTTGTACGACTTACAATGTATCATCCACGTGTTGTGGTTTAGGCATCCTGTATCCTTCCTGAAGCAAGTTTCCAATTTTCTTGCCTTCCACTCGTGGATATGGTGAGCCACCTGAAAAAGACAAAAGCTTTGGAACTAAATTGTTATAGCTCACTAGTCCGCAAAAATACCCTGAACCTATTCGGTCGCAAGAATACCATATCACTCTGAATGTATTAAACAATAATTAGATTACGAGACCTATATTTTCCCTGAGTGAATACTATTAGTCAAAAAGTCGCAGTCGATTTGATTTTTGCTAGGAGCAGTCTGATTGTTTTTGTAGGCTTCGAATACTTTTAAGTGGAAAGAGCGAGACTCAGGTGGTGGTATTTATAAAAAAAAAATAAAATTAATTGGTCCCACGCCACAGCGTGCAATCGTTGGCTATTAGCGAATAGAAAATGACGATTCAGCCAATCATATTTCGGCGTTCGCAATAATAGAACACAGTGAATGCCTATTAATAACAAAAGCTGCGCTGCTTTGGTTTTGCTTCGTATCACATCCTTTTCAGGTTCACGAAACATACATTACACAATGACGACGTGTTTTCTTCCTCTGCTTCCCTTTAGCGATATTTCAGTTATTTTGCATTTGTCCCGTTTGTAAACGTGATGACTGTCGACCTAGCACTCACATTAACCCTACCTATTGTGAAAATTTCGTAAAGAACGACTCCATAACTCCAACTGTAAAAAATTGAGAATGAAGAATTTATAAATACAAATGAAGTATGTTCAAAACATATTTTTTTATTGACAACTGGAACAGTAATTCCATTTAATAATGTCCTGTTATTCAAAGAGCACATTTACAGAAATATACCAGCAGTCGTCACATTACCTTTTTTAATGAAATTCTGATAGCCAACCCATCAATTTTAATAGACTTACACGTCACTTTTGGTCGTGTACGTTCCATACATCAGCGCTTCATATGCGGTCCACTTAACTGGCAGGCGACCCTGGTTGACAAAAGATTGCATGAAAAGTGAAGAACTCTTATACGACTCAAGATCAAAGGGTATAATTTTTGATATGGAAAGATGATACTTCCGTGTTGAGATTTCAGTCTTGCTAATACCGAAAGCACTGGGTACGAAAGTGGCAAACTCACTGTCCTTCAGGCAAATATTGAACTCACTACTACAAACATGAAGATAATAATAGTTGCCATTTATCCAGAAAAACATAGGCTGGGAAATTTGCTTTTAATGAGATCTATATTTTAGTAAAAGCTGTTTATGTTTTAATGAATGCTTCTTCTAATAATGGTAGCGATACTTTTCAAAAGATGTGTAAGTTAAGATTTCAACTGCAAGAAAATTTTTTTTGCATGACGTTGTTGGTTTTTTACCTTTGTCTTTTTTTCATAAATGTTTTCCTGTTGCACATCTCTGGCCATTCCAAAGTCTGTCACTTTGCACGTTTCTCTTTCTCCAACCAATACATTACGGGCAGCAAGATCTCGGTGGATTATCTGAAACAATTCAGTGTAGTACTTCTTAATGAAAAATAGATACCGTTATTATATTATTTTATTATGATATTCGTTGATGATGTAGTTGCAGGTGGCTATTGTGCATGTTATGGTGTTTTCAACAGCGAAAACGTTTCCGTCACCAACCTCACTGAAATCTGGTTAAACTGATTACCTCTGAAGGTATTGTAATTTCGCATCCAATGACTGCAAAAGTTGCCAAGAGAGAAAGTTTGACTAACCTGCTTTTGCAAATGTAACACGATTAATAACAGTTAAGAACGTAATGAATACACTCACAGATCTTGATGAGAGGTAACTCATCCCATCAGCGATTTGCCAAGCAAACTTCATCAGCTGCTGTGACGTCAGACTGGTTTGAGGTTTGATCTCCGGGTCTTTGTAATAAGTGTCATTTAATCCACGGCTCTTTCTCAGGTAACCCAGGAGATCCCCATAAGGCACATACTCGATCAACACCAACACTGGCTCTGGAAAACAAAATTTTCTTTAAAAGCCAGTGACTAATTGTTGCTACAGGGTAAAACAATTCCATTTACTTAAGTTTACTCGGCAAATTCAATAGATTAATACTAAGCCAGACACTACACCAGATGACCGTAGATTAAGTTCCATTATTTGAATACCTGATTTAATGGCACATCCCAGAAGTTTGATGACGTGTGGATGGGGTTTAAGCGTCTTCATCACTTCAAGTTCTGATAACAAGTCTTTCTTGTCTGATTCAGGAGCGTTAGCTGAAAGGTATCAACCAGATACATCAAAACATCGCTAGTTATTAATTATGCTTTCTGGATTACCCTGCAAATTTATTTTTGTACGTTTATAAGTATTCACATTTTTTTTTCACTGCTAATGAATATTCTACAAGCCTTGTATCTTCTACGAGTTTAATGGTGATACGGACTAAAATTTAAAAATATGTTGTTAAACCATTCAGGAAAAATAGGTTTTTAGTACCTCACAAGTACTTAAATAATGAGTTTTGGAACGGAAACTCATTTCTTTTTAACTCATTTTGGAAAGGAAAGGAATTACTCGGTAAACACTAGGTTTTCTAATAGAGAGAGGAGGTTTATTGCAGATTATGAATGAAACCAACTTCCTTACAAAGATAACAATTCGTTTCACTTTTCGTATTTCCATTATATCTCGAGAAAACAGTTTCAAAAGAAAAAACGGCTTACATTTGAGCATTTTAATAGCAACTGTAGTCTTCCCAGGCCTTCCCGGAAGGTCTATTGCTGTTCCCTTGGCAACCTGACCAAAAGCACCTTTACCAATGATCTTTTCTATAGTCACGTGATCTCTTGCTACCTCCCAAGAGCGTGTTCTTGGATTAAGTGGTGCGTACTCAGCTCCTTGAAATGGGCCTTGCGGCTGTGGATTGCTTGGTCTCGATTGATCTGTGCGATCGCTTCCAGATCGAGTTGCTTCTTGTAGGTGCATGTATGTGGCGCTGCTAGGCAGAGTTAATTGTTGGGTAGAATTACCAGGACGAACATGAGTTGATGTAACGTCTTCCATTGGTATTTCATTCTGAAAAAGAGATATGCATGACAAGAAACGAAATGCACTTGTGGTGTAAACGTGCCATCATAGTTGCCGTTCGTTATTTTAAGGATAAGCACGTACAACTTCTTCTGTTTCGAAAAAAAATGTCATAATATCAATTCTATGCTGTAGGAAATTCAAACTAGCGATAATAGTTTTAATAATGTTTCGGTTGACGTTACGTCGGTGTGGTTTTTGTTCTAATGCTGAACTTCCTCAAAGTTTTTATCTTTAACAGCAGCCTTTCTTTAAAGGACTTCGATTATTTGGTCACCAGAAGCGTGAATAACACTGGCTTCACAAGCTTTCAGCGAACAAAAGTAAACCGTTACGCACAGTTTGTAAGGATGCGAACTAGCTTAAACAGATGAACACCTATATCCCATTACGATGCTACTGTTTCTGATCTAAATCTCTATGTATGTACAGTATGTATCTTATCTTATCTTATCATTTATTGTAATAACAATCCAAGCCATTTTGCAGAAACCACACAGCGCCGACATGCAGAAAGATAACATACTGAACAAAAGGGAAATGAACTTACGTCATAGGCTCCGATATCGTCATGAGGAACTTCATAAGGTCTGAGGAGACAATGAAAGTTCATTGAAGAGGTCAGCATTAGCATTGAAAGCTTTAAACTATGAAATGTTATCAGCTTTTGAAGAACAATGTTCACCTGTTTATGGCTTTTGAACTACGAACTTCAGTAACTTGTTATTTTATAAACGTTAATCGATGATTTAATTTTTACTGCTGAGAACTATTATTTTAAAACCACTTTAAGCGAAGAAGAGACATTGAAGTCGTTACTGTTTGAGCAATGAGTTGGAGCATCACAGTAACTGAATTGCTATAACACGTCTAGACTTGCGTTAAAAGAAAAAGCACATGTAAAAACTTTAAATGAGATTTTACGATGCTGAGGAACTTTAAATTAAAGCTAATACTAAAACCATCCCATGTATGGAAAATTGGCGTACCTTTTCTTTCTTGCAGCTCCTAGTAAAGAAGATAAAATCCATCAATCATTAAAGTTAGAATAAAGCTATGAGTCGGCTTAAAAGAGGACTTAAAAATATTTATTGACCCACCTTTCTTGTGCAACCGTATGATGTATATAATGAGAAGAATGATGATAGCCACAAGAACTCCAATGATAGATCCGAATATCGCAAAATATCTGATGCATGTGCATTCTGTAAAGACAAAGGAGCATGGTAACTGAAAAGCCCCGATGAAGCCTTGCATAAAGAAGTAACAGCAATAATAGAAGAGACTACTGTCAATGACTGTAATAAAGAGTAGTGCAGTGTTATTTAACACACCTGGTTTGTTTTTTCTAAAGCAATTAGAACCTGTTTAGCAAGTAACTATACCTTGTATGCCTCCTGTGGTGGTAGGTGCTGGAGATGCGGTGGGTGATGGTGACGTAGTGGGCGATGGTGAAGTCTGCTTTATGGAATCGGGATCAACATTAAAACCGCCGAAGTTGGCTTGTTGTGCAGCAGTCTTCAGAACAGATAGCACATCACTTTCACTTACGCTCTGATTGAACCGCAGCACAAGATCAACGATAACACTGCCACACCTTAAAATGGAGAAAAAGACCGCTAGAAATTGCGCCAGTTCAAAAATCCAGTAAACTTTCCTTAAATTTCCAATGTACTGTCCTTAAATTAATGTACATCCATGTTTCGGAGAGGTGCTAAACATTCTACTGTTGCAACGTTTCTTCTTAAGCTGGTTGCACGTCAACAAGTTTGCATTGACGAGTTTGCTATTGAAAAGTGTTATGTTCTTGTGTGTATGACGGGATTTGTCAGGTTTTACTTTGACAAGGCTTCAAGCAAAACAGTTGCCAATTATTGTCAATTATCAAAACACGGAAAACATATTCAACCTTTACAGGCCAACAAGAACTAAAAGTTGACAAGAAACTTGTCAAGGAAAGCTTGCCCGTGTGGAAAATACTGGGTAGCGGTAGCCAAGGAAAACTCAACAGGGAAGCTTGTCAATCGCTTACATTAGCAAAAAATAGCTTGGAAAGGATAACCTATTCACACTTTACACAGGAAGAAGAGAAATTGCTCAAAAAACTGATCAACGTATACTTTCCTGTGTGCAACCAGCCTTGGGCTCTGTTCGGGGGACAATAATATTGTTATTTTGCTGTACAAAGTCTGTATCATTAAGTTAGCAGTTTCATCGTGATACATCGTGATATATAGCGAACATTTTTTATGCTAAGTTCGCAGGGTGGCCACGCATGCGCGAAATGTCTCCTGTGCACAAGAGCACTTTCGCAAAATAATTACTGGAAGTCACTAAAGGTACAATATTTGTTACAAGCAGATACATCTTCAGTCGTTTTTGTTCTTTCAAAACTCCTTACTTCTCTTTCGAAATTGAAGTATCCGACTGCTAAGTACACTGCCCAATCAGTTACCACTGAACTCCCTCTACTTATTACGTACCTCTTCTTCCACCACTTATTCCCCTTTTGCTATCAACAACAAAGACTACCTTTTTGCAGACAACAAACGCACAGAACATGACAAAAATGAGAGGAAATCATACCGAATTTTGATTTCGACACCTTTAAGGCCTAGATGCTCAAGAAGTTTCTTAACCTAAAAGAAAAAATAAATAAAGGATCTAAATATTCACTCAATCAAAATCATATACAAAGAGTAACTGTACTGATAGCTTAACATGAAATGCTTTATATTACATTAAAACTAAATCACTGAAGACAGATAAGCTTCAGAGTTGTCTTTTGAGACTTCGTGCAATACGCCTCTAGGAAAGATGTGCTCGCGGGAAAGCAAAACGGGATTACCGCACAAACAGAACAAAAAAGGAGATCCTTTAAGGCAACGGAAGAGTAGAGCGTTTATTTAAAAACGGTCAGAAACACAATTTTCAGAGCTTCTTGACATCCCCTTGAACTAGCAATCCCCCAGCTAGTTGTGCTATTAGACGATTGAAGAGTGGCAAGAAATAATATTCCATACCTCTTTACGAAAATCTTCTTCTAAAAAGTTATCACAATCTTTGTTTAGGATGGTTAATGTTATCCGCAGAACGACCTCTGTGGTATCTACAGTAACAGTAGAAATTGTTAACATAAACTATATCACTTGATCACGCTGCTTTCATGGATGTATATATACCAACCTTAATAGCAAGCAAGAAAACTCGCAAAGGTTGAACTCATTCAAGAATAATCCAAGAATGGGGTCCAATGTGCCAGTTGGTTTGGCGAAAGATCTGCCAACGGCATCAAGATCAGTGCGGCTGAATGGCGTTTGCTTAGCTTTTTAAGAAATAAGATCGTTTAATTTTATAAGACGTGTGCCAATTATCATTGTATTGCAAACTACAGAAAATCCAAGGGCTGGAGGAGAATTCAAAGGTTTAATTCTAGCATCTGCAGCTTGGTATGAAATTTTTGTTGCGGGTTTTCAGTTTTGCAATATGTATTTTTTTTTGCAGATCACGCAAAATTTCTTTATAATACCCACTGCAAAAAAAATCCGCGAATCTACATGCCCACAACTGTATAGCTCCAGCTTGTTAGGGCCCGTCTTTAAAAAACCGGAGGTTTTCTTGTTTTATTTAAACCTCAATAAAGCAACGACTCACTTCAACTGCGTATGTTTAGCTAGTACAGTGTTAAACTTAATACGTCTGGTGGCCAGTCAAAATCCCTTCTAAGGTTACGTCCAAAACTACTGAAGTAACAAGATAGTGAATGCAAATAGTAATTAACTGTTTAAATCTTTCATATAACTTAAAACTGTCTGGATAGGGAACGTATTTTTGCAATTTCGCACTTCACTCGTGTGAACAGCTTACAAAAACGTACCTACGATACTCACAGCAACTGTAACCGCAGAAACAAAACGCTTACCTTTTGGGGTCGTTTGTGACGTTGTGGGATGTGGTTCTTGTATAAGCAAAAAGCAGAGCAAATAAAAGAGTTACATAGCTAACTAAGTTTAGCTCAACTGAAGTATTATTTACATTTCAAAATTGTAATAATTTTGTTCAATTTACATTTATCTTTTTATCTGCAGGTAACAGAGAATTAATTCAAGCATTGCCTTTTCATTTTTGACAAAGACGAAAAGGAAACGCATGAGAAAGTTCAAAAGAACTCAAAACTTCAGTCCATTTCATTTTGAGGAAACTCAGAGAACGTCCATTTTCCTTAAATGAATTTCACACCTTGAATTTGTTTACAAACAGCTCTACTAAAGCCGTACTAAGCATGCACGAGTGTTTTCCAAACAAATGAAACTGTTGCAGCAGCTGCTCTTCAAATTTATGATCAGAACTCAAAGCGACAAAATTGTTTTCGACTTCAAGTGTTGTGACTCCCTCTGGTTATATCAATAGTGCCAAGGGATCAATTAGTGTCAGTAGTATAATCTACACCAGAAATATTGGTTCCCTATACAATGGATTTATTAGTTACCTTAAAAAGGCAATTTTAATTTCTTCTTTGTAAAGTTATACTTGACAAACAAAGCACATAAATCCAGGTTCCACAGAAACGAGAGAAATTGCACGTTGGTTTTGAAGACAGACTCAAACGTGCTAGCAAATTCTTTGACAATAGCTTAATGCCACACGCACTGAGGGGAATATACACAGGTATGAAGCAGCAACAAGCTGTCTGGCCTCACTTTTATGGTACTTACCAACTAAGAGGTAGTGTGTGACGTTGACTGGTGTTCCTAAAGAGTTGCTTGCAGAACAGGTGTAAAATCCAGTGTCACTTTCCTTTGTCTGGGGAAAATCCAACACTTTTCCACGGTATATTACGGTACCACTAGCATCACTTCCGTTGTACCATGTTATGTTAGGCTCAGGATTTCCATCAACTGGGCAAGGAAAAAAAGCACGATTTCCCATGGGCAAACTAATATTCCAACCCACACCTGTTGCTGATGGGGAATCTAACAGGAAGAACGCAACCAGAAAGTGATTAGTTGGGCTTTTTACAAATTTTCTGAATGGTGGATTGTTAGGAACACAATCCATCTCATGCAATATGACAAGCGGAACACGCTAAAGGAAAAGTTCACTCTTTTTAGTGTACCTTAAAACAATTTTTATTAAAACGTTTAAATTGGATATTCCCCTTTTTCTTGATTTACACCGCATAAAATATATTTCTGCTGATTTTTTTAAAATAACCTCATCGTGTACATATATTAGAAATTGTGCAAAAAAAAAACATTTTTACATGAAAACAAATTCATAGAAGTCAAAACGTATAAGGTTTTGTTTAGTTGTTTAATTTTGATTTCCTTAAAGTTCATTTTCTATTTTCTTTTTCCTTTCTTTCATCTTAGTTTACCCTGAAATTATAATATCAACAACTGACGGTGCTTGGTTTCCAGTGAGATAACCTCCAGCTTGTTTCAGCTCTGACTAACGGTTGTATGAGAGTGAAAACACTGTACATGGATTGTGTTAAAATACAATAGGTAGAGGAGTCACCAACATAGAACAGGTAATACCTATTCAGTCTGCATTAAAAGGAAACAATAACGGAACAATTAAAGGGTATGACTACTTTAAGGACCCACCTATTATTACTGAAATGGATGAAGAAATGGGAGCCTTAAACACAACGACACAAAATAGAATCCTCCCTTTGGCAGAGTGCCAACAAAAGGAATTAAGATACAAATGCACACAGCAGCCAGAGTGGACATTTTATTTAACGACAGTTGCTAGTTTAAAATGAACACAGAATAAAAAAAGGAAATGCCAAAGACAAAAGAAAAACAGTTTAAGTAATTATAAAACCGTTGACAAAGAAATCAAGTTTTGCTTGGAGTAAGAAGCAGTCGTGACCTTTAGTTAGTGACAATTTTCTCTGTGATAAACAGTGTTTCGCTATCTTTATTTTATTATTTTGGTTTACTTTGTTTTTCATCACAACATTAAAAAAACAGTAAAAAGAATAAACGTCTGATAGTGACTCTCTATCATTTTGAACCTCTTGTTTCTATAGTTCCTTTTAATACATAAACAGCGACTCACACTGAACATAAATAACAGTTGTTTTACTGTCATTGCCGAACAGTAATTTCGTTGTCTTTCACAGTTGCTTTCCGTTCCGTACACATGAAGTGTATTCATTTTATTAGCTAACGAGGACTACCTGCCTGTATGTAACAGATTCAGTATTATGAGCACACAAGTAGCTTCCTAACTGGTTTTTAAACTCCAGTAACACATCAACATCTCAGTTTCCCCTATCACGCATAAGACGTTTAAGAAATAAAGAGTATTTGAAAAAATAAAACTTACCACTGGAAAGTTTTGTGCATCCCCAAACCAAGATAAAAAGTTTATTAACCAATAAAACAACATGGATGTCAACTTAGATTTCTCATAAGCAGTCTGGAATCACCAAAGACTACACTAACATGTAAGAGGTAACACAGTCATATCCAAGTAGCCACAGTTTTTTTAAAGGCATATAACTTTTTTAAATTATGGTTGGTGCAATCTACCTCAGAGGTCTCATAATTGAAGGGCAACTTTCCATCAGCAACAAACTGTTAAGCTAACTGAAGTTGCTAATACTAATAGAAGTGCTCTTACACTGCACGTCAATGCTTGTCACATTAGAAGAAACCTTGCCACAAGTATTGTTTGCACTGCAAATGTAATCTCCAGATTTATCTTTGTTGATGTTGGAGAAGTTTAACCATTTTGAATGAACGGGATCATTATCACCATCTGTTGTCCAGATAACGTTTGGATCAGGAAACCCAGTTGCATCACAGTACAAAGACAGATCACGACCTTCCTCGAGGGTCTTGCTTCCGTTTGTCAGGTTCACAAATACTTTTACCGGAACTGAAAAAAAAAGCCCAAAAATGGTCATTTCAATTGCATTGGCGGACTTTAGAGTCATAAACCCATCTTAACTGCTGTAGCAATCACAAGTTGTTGTTGGTTTTTTATAGGGGATTGAAACATTTCTCGTTTATTTTCTTCTCTTCTTTCGATCCATTATTTTCCACAGAGTAGTCAGTTCGACTCCATACAGTATTAAAACAATAGATACAATGTGCATCATAGTATGGCACAGCTCATTGAAAGTCAACAGGACAACTCTTATTTGCTTGTTAAATTGCCTTTCAGATTACATGATTTTTAACCACGAGAAGGTGGATCATGTTATGTTGTCTTCTAAACAACTGTAGATGCTTAACTGTGTGGATGTGCGTAAGGGAGCAAGGACGAGAGCGCCCGTTGTTGCCAGTATGGCCTGGGTTCAAATCCCTGATTCGGCGTCGACGTCGTGTGAGAGTTGACTTTGTTGTTCAGTGGTAATCGTCCTTGCTGCGCGGTTTTTTTTTTTCAGTTTTTCGGTTTTAGTCCTCAAGAAAACCACAACCTCCAAATCCCAATTCGATATGGAATCTAAAGGCCACGGGTTTGTCCGTTACTGTTTATCTAAATAGCTACACAGAGGGTCTATGAGTACGTTGATCCACTTCCATTTACAAAAACTCACCGTTAAATGTCAAGGTTACGTCATTTGCACTTGTTACATTACCCACTGGGTGCTCTGCCAGGCAGCTGTAAACATGTTTTGCTTCTTTTGTTATTTCCTTAATCCACGTTCCGCTATTGCTTACACTGCTATCAACTCCACTCCCAAGAAGCTGATAATTTGTTACTGGTGGATTGGCATCAAATGCCACACAAGTGAAATTCACCCACATTGAATCAGAACATTCTTTATTCTCAGTTGTATTTGTTACCAAAGTGACATTAACAGGATTAACTGCAAAAAGGAATGAACGTGTTAAACAAATTTATCTTCCTTTTTGGTAGTAATACAACAACAGAAAAACTCACAGAGCTAAATAATTTTTACTATTGGTTAAGCAAGAGCAGCCACAACTTAAGTTAATTCTTTAGAGTATCTCCAAAAATATAGAAGAATGCTTACTTCAGTCTAGCTACTAAGTTGTTTGAAGTAGTTAGTTATTAGGGCATACAAGCATTAATAAATAAGGCTTTTGAAGTGTTGCACACTATACGATTACCACTTACACAAAGTTTTTATTAATATTGGCAACTTTCTTTGCACCCTTTCAGTCAACAACTTTTAAAAGCTTCCATGTCAATATGTTTTTTTTTTAAGAAAGAACCATGAAAGGACACAGGTGGAGTTGCCACGTTTTGCATTCGCTCTCCCGACTCCTTCTCTCAGAACTCTGGGATATGATTGGTCCGATGACACAGAAGCCACAAAAAGGTTTACAAAAAGGTGTCAAAAAGTTGCCAGAAGCTGATTGTAAACTTTGTACAATTGGTAACACTAGGGCGCATAGATCTGTAAACATCTTTAGACAGCAAATTCATGGTTGACTCGTACATTAAAAAGTCCTGCAAGGGTAATGCAGAAATTGTACCAAACTTACTCGTAAAATGTAACACAAAGACTAGCAGAGAAAAACACTGAAAGTACTTTCACGTCTGAGTTATATGTTAAGCTGGTTGCCATTATTCATTAGCACTGAACAATAGTGCAGGTGACTAAGCTAAAGTATAAAAGAGATTAAAATGCTTCTGGTGCGTTAATCCTACGACGAGATGCACAATTTGATTATTTGTCCGTACAAATCGTGAAAAAGATAAAAACATACCTTTATCATATGGGAATCGCAAAGCCAAATACGATGGAATTCGTTTTTACATTAACGAAGAACAATTCACCACAGGGATTTTTAGCAATTATTTGTTATCGGTCTAATAGTATGATTCAGTATGTTTGAAAGTGAGGAGGAGAGACGGGCAGAGGTTGAACGTTTTCCAAAACTACGTGCATGGTGGCCAGATACCATAACCAACGCTGACTTCTACCGCAAGACGGAAGAGACTTGCATAACTGTTATCATTAAGGTGAAAAACAGAAGATGGACGGGACACTGACAATGCATTAAACTGGGCATCAATAGGCAAGAGGACAGTAGGCCGACCAAAACCAGATGGAATCGAATGGTGAAGGGAAGAAAGAAGGCCATTTTGGTGGGGTCCTGGGCCAAAGTACCAAGGAAAGCTGAAAATAAAATGGAATGGCGCGTTCCATTGGAACCCAAAGGAACTGCAGTTCACCAGAAGCCAAATATGTAGTTTCTCTTTACTTTTAATTGTTGAATTTCCAAGACAGTTCGCGGAAACGAATTAAAAGCAGTTTCCAGATACAACCTGAGAAGTCTGTACGGATGAAAAAACAGTTATGAATTCATTATACTTGACTGTAGTCCTTTATTGTAAGATTTCCAATGTAGGGTGTGGCTGCGTAAACTAACTGCAGCTCTTCATCAAATCCACACTGGTTCATGCACTGTAAAATAATAAGCAAGGTAATCTATGCCAAAAATCGAAGCTGCCTATTGTCCAGTGCCTGAAGGTTTGCCCGAAAAAAGAAAAAGCGGACAAACCAGCAAAGATTTTTGACAACTCTTGACCTTTGTGAGCATCCATTGCCCAGGAGCTTGATGAGATGCAAGTTTTGGCATTTATCCACAGGTTGTGAAAATTATGATGCCGCGGGACTATGACTTCTTGAGGGTCCACTTCAGTTTAGAACCACAAAAATTAATTGAAAAGCATTTAGTTATTAAAATCGTGATGAAATGACCGTTCTACAGTCATTTTGAATTTCGAGTTCGGGGATAAAAATTCAGCATTGTATATTACAATTGTGAAACAATAAAATAAAAGGTAAATGCTTAGATACTTGCGTACAAACAAAGAAAATAAACGTTATGCGAAATAAAGGTACAAAGTGAAAGTTAAATAAAACCTAAGACAATAAAAGGTATTCAAAGCACTCCAGCTAAACAAACAGCTTTGCACGGATAGACTCGCACTGTTTGTTTAGTTTTGGTTTGAGGTCATGAATGGCGAATATATCAAAAATCAAACAGTCAAATATTTTGTTCTGACACTTCCTCGGGATTTTGAAATTCTTCCCAATTCCCTGTGGCTCCTTTCCATGTTGATCTGTTATGTGGTTGCCGATTACCGATCAAAATCCTGAGGAAGTGTCAGAACAAATTTGACTGTTTGCCACGACAATAAATTCATTTAATTTAAGACGAGCAAATTCAGTTTCCAAGCCCTTTCTGTTCACCACTCTTTAAATTTGCTGTCTCTTTTTTAGTTAAGTGAGTCACTTTTTATGTTAAGACCTCTTTAGCGCAGCCACCTTTCTTATGCAGCCACTCAACGTCAAGAAGGAGTAACCAATGTCATGATGGCCATTCAGAAATGAAAACACAAAGTAAATGGAAAATCCCTCTTATTTCAAGTCATGCACAGTGTAAAACATACGCACTAAACATCGCTTATGATTCGGTTTATTATTACATGCACTTTGAATTTGCTTTATTCTCTTTTATGTTACATGCTTCCCTATTTCTTACTTGTGCAACCATTATCCTTAATTTTCTGATACTGTCAGACTTTCATGGCTTGTTTGCGGCCTTACTGGTATTTCACTTTTTCTTTTAAGGCATTTTTTGTAGGAGCTACATACTTGTCGGAAATAATTGGTACCTGAACAATGGCACAACACGCAAAACCACCAACAAAACCACCATCACCACCCACGGCACGTTTATGTTGGAGTTTTCCACAATTACACGTTCACGTTACAATTCACGTTACAATTCACCAGGTCTTCATCTCTTCATGCCTGATGGTCAATTGATTCATAGAAAAGGTAAAGCTCAAAAGTTGCAATTTCCGCGATAAGCCTCAAGATTTAGTCGAATTTTAATTGGCGGTGGCCAACTATATAAGTATTCATTAGCAGAGGCCCCCTACAGCCGTACAATCTGCACGGCTTATTTATAAGTACTTCTTTTACTGAAGCAGGACAAAAGGAAAACGTAAGCCATACTATTTTATCACACTACTTTAGTTAATGAAATTTGGCTGCCAGGCATAAACATATCGTATTCGGACAGAAGAGAAAGAGACAACCGTGACTACAAGGTGTACACTTACATTGCACTGTCACACTGACGTTCTGTGTAGGTCCATCACCATATTCATTGAACGGTATGCATGTGAAGATCACTGGGGTTTCTCTTTTATTGACTGAGGTTGTAAACTCTTCAAAATTACTACCAGCTGTCGTATTGAACAAACTCTCCTGTCCTCTGTACAATCGATACTTTGGAGGTGGGTTGGCCTGTGCACTGCAGTTGAGAGTGAAGTTTGTACCCATAACAACAGTGTTGTCACTTGTATTTGTTGTCAGACTTGATGGGTTTGTAGGACGATAGTCTAAAACAAGGAAGGTTTAAATTGGTGTTACGTGCTCAGCTCTGAGATGTACAATTCACATTTTACTATATGTGGTGTGAATAGATGTTGAATTGCATCAGTTTGACAAGTTAACATAATTTTATGTCGCGCTTTTGTTTAAAATGCTGTGCATTCAAGTGCTAATCTGAATACATTATAATTATTTTAATTATGAGATCATAACGATACTGGCATCACAACATGTACAACAACTAACATTTTAGTGTAGGTTTTCAGTTGAGGGAAAGATGCTAGTGTAACGGTACAAAATTACACTCAGGTTAACAATTAAAAGCAAAACAACTGAAAAAAAGGCCAGCCACAATAAATAAAAATTTAAAGTTCTATTAATTGTCCCTGAAATGCACTGTTAATGACAATTGAACAAATTACTTATTTGAACTTATTACATTATTAGGATAAAGATAAAGAGACACTGGCATTTCTAAAATATATCTACTACAACATTTACAACGCTGTTCATTAAAACTTACTTTCAACGGTGATAAAAACAACCATGCTGTCTGAACTCCCAATGCCATTATCAGCAGTACATGTGTAGTTTCCTCCACCTTCTCTACCATTGATGTTGAACCGACTGGGAACAACATTGTTATTTTTTGTCCAGGTGATGCTGGGTGTTGGATTACCATCTGCTTTACAGATAAGTGACATTGTATCTCTATCATTTACTGTCTCGTTACCAAAGATATAAGTGATTTTTGGTGGGTCTGGTGAGAGAACAGCAACAAAACTGAAGGACATTGTTGTCAATGAAAAACAATTATTCACATTTGACTTGCAAGACCATACTCAGAAATACGGAGCAGCAACTTTAAATTCAGATGTCAGTTTAACATCGAAGATAGAAATATTATCTGGAGGCATTTATTTTAATTGTTCACTATGCTGTATCAAGCTTAAATTCTATGACCTATTAACTACTAGAGAAACAAAGTCTTGGTCTTCACAAAAATTTGGCCAGCCCTGTACCGTAGGCGGCATTCGTTCTAAAATTCTGTAAAAAAAATCAGCATTTACGTTAGGCAAAATTAACTGTAAAATAAAAAACAGCGAGAGAGAATGCACATATTTTCCTAGGCCATTGGTATTAACCAACGTGACTCATTACGGCGTTTATTCATTCTGTTGTTGAGAGGTATATGAAACCTGTGTAGTTGAGATCTTGCGAGAACGTTAAAAACACGTCGATGGCTTCCTGACTTGTTGATTAGAAAATCAATTGTGCTCGCTTGGCACCCATTGGGAATTGTGATGACGAGATGAGACCTTCAGCCTCAACTTACAGGATCGTTCTATGTTTAAAAGTTTTATTCTTTCTTAAGAGGGGGGTAAGGGAGGAGAGTTTCAGGTATTCATATTCTAGATGATAACGTGTAACTTAAACTTAAACAGTGGAGAAAATGTACAGCAGTAGTAAAACTCGAACGAAAATTAAGAAAACGTTTTCAAAACATGTTTAGCTTACCAATGATCTAAGGCCCGGCGTGTGCAATCGATAAAAACGATCATTGGAAATCCATATGAACTGAAATAATTAGTTAATTGATATCGACTGATGTTGGGCAATCGATGACCCATCGATAATCCCCAAAATCGCCCATACAAATTATTGATTTCCATCGATTTCCATCGACTACTGCATTCACGTTTTCTCATAGCTCACATCAGCCTAGTACCCATCAGCCTAGTATTCTGTTCCCGCTCACTCGACTTGGGGCTGAATGTCATGACGTAAATTTTGTGCCAAGTTGAGTGAGCGGGAAGAGAAGGCCTGGGTACCAGGCCGAGCTCATGTAACAACCCAACAAAATCTCTGATTAACACATGCATCGCAAGCGCTAAGTTACCCTCGTGATATCAGATGTTCTTGTAAAAGGGTTCCACAAATGTTGAAATTGGGGACATTGAACACAACAAACAAAAGAGGAGATCACGACAATGCCTTTTTTGGGCCCAAAATGACACTCGTACATTCTGTAACGTAGAATTTAAGTCATATTCTGTACATATTTTTTGTGGGTGTTTTTTTTTTGGTCACACCCTTACTGGAACGTGCATGATTTGTTACTGTAAGTACATTAAAATTGGTACAAAACTAATTTTCTTGTTAAACTCCCTAACGAAGTCTGTAACGATCAGATGAGACCGGTAGGACAAATAAAGGCAGTCAGCAAGATCAGTTGCTTTGTGCTACTCACAAGTTCATCATTAAAAAATAAAATAATAATCATCGATATCAATCGGTAACAATTAATCAATTCATGAAAATCGAATTATCACAAAAACAAAGTGTCATCAATTGTTCATCGATTTTTCGATATCAATTGTCGTCGATTATCCACTTTATTGAATTAGCACGCCGGGTCTGAGGCAATTCGTTGTATGTGCTCACAATTCAGCACAATTTGTGCTGAGCGTGCCTTACCTCTTATCGATTATGGTCGAAAAACAATCCTAGGATTTTGAGAGGTGAACCAGTCAAATGTAAGTTGACAGTCACTCCACTTTATCCTTGAAATTCAAAAACTTTGGGTGTAGAGTATCGAGTCATGAGTTATGAACTTTTATTAATAGTTTTGAGTGGAGTGCTTTGAGTTTAGAGAATAGAGATTGAATTTCAAGATGAGAAACTATGGTGCTTGTTGCTCGTCTATTACTCGTCGAAAATACTCCTCTTTGTTTTGTTTCAAGAAACTTAAAACAGAATATCCTACAGGTACTTCATTTCTTGACGCTGCGCTTTATTAAAAGCAACCAAAGGGCACATAAACACGCCAACTGCTGTTGTTTCCATAATCGACTTGAAATAAAACGACAATCTATTAATACTTACAGTAAACGTCTACAAATTGGAGCCCTGTGTCTGTCCCACACTGATTCGTCGCTTCACATCTGTACCACCCAGTATCATTTCTATTGATGTTAGTGAAATTCAACATGTTTCCATCGGCAACGACCTCATTAGTGTCATTCCGTTTCCATGTGTAGTTATATGGGGGAGGATGACCAGATGCCTCACAAGTCATGTAAAACGAACTGCCTTCATTCACTGTGATTGAAGAGTTGACAATTCTGTCCACAGATGGAGAATCTAGAAATAAATGAAAAAATCAGTGAGACAAAAGATTGTTTGAAGCTTCACCTTGCAAACTTCATACCACTTAGCCGTCGTTCTGTGAACACCCAATTGATTAGGAAACTTAGAAACCTTCACGCATATCACACATACATGAGACAATTGTAGGTGAAAAATCGCCCCTATGTTCTCAACTTATATCCGGAAGACATGCTGTTACAGTTAAGGACGGCGCCTACTTTTATTACTGCGCATATATACGTTGTGCTCATCTTGGGTTTGGTCCGGGATATTTAACTTTCTTAAAGTATTTGCCTACTAAAACAAAGGTATTTTTGGGCGTTTTATGACTATGTGGAAAAAGCAGATCTTAGCAAGGACTATCAGAATTCAAAAAGAAAATTGGGGGAACCACGCATTTTTCAGAGATAATTGAACGTAAACTTGGAAAGAAATTGCCATACATTCTTTGTATTTTAAAGCATTTTTAGAATTATGGTTGCTTAATTATCTCTGAAAAATGCATGGTTTACCACATTTTTTTAGGTTCAGAAAACCCTTGCTAAGATATGTCTTTTCTCCATAGTCATAACCTTTGCGAAAATACCTCTGTATACTAGGAGCACCGTCCTTAACTTAACAACATCATGCACTCACATCTTACTCTCACTTGGACTGTGCGATTAACAGGATCATCGGCCCCATTGTCTGCTGTGCAGCGGTATGTTCCATTTGAGCTTCTTTGGATATTGCTCATGACATAATTCCCATCCACTGCCGGCAGTTGTGCACCGTCTGCGACTCTTGTCCAGGTAATGTTTGGTGTTGGTTTACCAGTTGCGTTACAACTCAGAGTAACCAGGGAGCCTTCACAAACATCTTGATCACCATTCACATAACCAATTTCAGGGGGAACTGTTAGAAGAAAATGCGTTATTAATAAATTCTACTGACGAAAAGCTCATTCATGCTGACCTTTCAAGTTAGCTATAAGATATACTGAAAAGGTGACAAGAGAGAGGGAGAGGTTTCTTATGAAGATTATGAAGCAATTAGGGGGAAGGGAAACAAATGTTTGCGTCAAGCTATGCGGGAATTTGCGGCAATGATTTTTTGGGAAACTAAAGCTAAGAATGTCTCATCTCAGGCCAAAGAAAGAGAACATCTACAAAGTTAAGAATTACAGCAGTAGCAGCAGCAGCAGCAGCAGCAAGTTACCTATTTCTTTTATCACGAACAAAACATTTGTTCCACCAAGACAATTTTGAAAATACGGTACCTATCATATGTTAAGTTAAGCGTGGGTGCTTCAATTTTCTACACAAAAGAACTTTTTAAAATGGCGGATTAAATTAAGGGGGTGGATAGGGATCAATTTGGGTGACAAGGGAGTGGTGGATGGTAGCTGTTGGTCTTGGAACTTATCAGGCAGGCATAGCGCCGTTAGCGGCCACACACGACACACTGCAATAATATCTTGTAGTATTTATAGCGTTCAAGGGGGGCATACGTGTTGAGGTTGTTTTTCCTGGGAATACAGTTCACCAGGTTATTGAATTTTGATAGCCCGTTTACATAATAAATTAAGATCTACTTATGTTTCTTTCACTCGGTGCACTTTCAGAACACCCGAACGTTACCAATGCACAAGCAACATCTCTTTGGATTCTGATTAATTTGGCACATTTCATAAGGTGATGAGATTTCCAACAAAACGCTGTCGAGAGCAAAAGAGCCGCTGCGAAAGAACTTTTAAAACTAAGGCGACGGTTGAAAAAACTGACACACATCGGAGATCTTTTGGGCGAAGTTTAAGTGTCAGATATATCCCGTCAAAAGCCGCGCAAAAAATGGAAAAAGAAGAAAACGGGCTTTGTTTGATGCTAGCAGTATTGTTTTAGTTAAGTCTACTTGAACAATAACGAGTTTGAGAAGCTACGTGTGTAATAGCGTTCAACCACAAAATTCTAATTCATCCACCTTAAGTCTTGTTAGCCTTAATGCAAAAAGAGGAAAAAAAACTTGAGTCGACGCCGGATTACTTTGCTGAATCGAAACATTTAAATTAACCTCGGACGTACCGGGGAGTGGGGAGGTGGATGCCACCCTCTTATAAGATTTTCTTTCATTTTCCCAAGACGATTTCTCATCTGCGCCGGCCAATTTAAGTAGCTGTACGCATATCCCTTAGACACATTTTGACGCAAGTTTGGTGAAAATCGATTCCCATGCTTACGAGATATGAGGTCATAAGTAGCAGGTGGTCAAACGTTAACCAGTTTTGGATAAAATGCGTTTTTTTCAACTTTTCTAGGTGTTGACACACAGAAGCAAAGTGTTTAATTGTGTCATGTTATACATGTCTAGCATCAAAAAATTTCGATCTCCGCCGTTTTTTGATGAGTGTGCAATGAATTCTTGTAACATAAAATTAATATAATTGAGGTATTCAGTATAAACACTTTAATTTCCCACCCTCACATCTCTACATCAATACAATTTACGACTAAGAGATGCCTATCGAGAACCAAGCGGTCTCGATCACCGACGTTCTGAAAATGTCCAAAAGAAATTTAACGTAAAACTTGCATTGACGACCTAGTAGCAGAGGATAGTTGCATTCCATAATTCTACAACAGACCAAGTCAAACGTCAAAAGCAATCCCGGACAGCAATTCAGCATGAAAGAAAGTTATCAGAAATTGTGATAACCAAAAAGGGGGGCAAAAATTTGTGGTACAAATTTAAGTAAATAACAAGATTATTACAATTTGTTTTCGAAGTTGACGCAATGTTCTCAAGTTACTGCTATTGACTGCAATGAAATAGATTATTCATTTTTAAAGTTAAACTTACCTGAAACAGATAAATTAACTTCGTAATCACTGGCAATTACAGTGCCAGGAAATTCAACAAAAATTTCAATCTTGTAAATTCCTTCATCTTCTATTCTGACATTATTGTTCTGTAATGAGGCAAAACTGGTTCCAATGGCTCTGTCAACCACAATACGTGGAGCCTTTTGTTCATCATAGGTGGGACCCAGTCCAGTAATTTTTACATAAGAAGAAATCTGATAATGCTGTGAACTTGAATCATTTAATTTTGACCATTTAACAAGAAAATATGTCTGACTTTTTGTCTGTTCTTCTGCACTAAGAGAGTAACGCCATGTTAGGGCCACATTATGTCCCTTTATTGTCATTGCTGGGTTGGCTTGTTGTGCTGTCCACGTCACTGACACTGTAGTTCAAAAATTGTTGTCATTTTCAGCGTATATAATTACAGTGATGTTACTGGACAACTTGGAAAGTAGTAGCTTTAAAATTTTCACACTCCTTAGCTTCGATTCTTAACAGTTCAAATGCTTTGCTGATTCTTCCACTAGTTTAAATGCTAATTGTATTTTAATACGTCTTCACTCGTTTTTTCGCTTTAACTAAATATATGCTAATTTGGATCTGGATGGCACGAACAGTTTATATCATATAACCTGCACTGAATGTGAATTCTTGGATGCAAAGAGAATGAATGTAAGATAAAGACTGAAATATTGACGTTGTAACAGAAGAGCAGTGAAATATAAGGCCACAAAACAACTGTTGTACAGCAAACCGTTTCGCAGTCAACCTGAACGCTGATGTTTTAGATTAGAACATGTTCAAGCAAAGAATATCTACTCTACCTGCCGGGTCTGTAATACACAGGATGACGATGAAAGTTAAAGTCAACCATCCATACTTGTGCTTTTTCTCAAGGTGATTTCAAGAGGGAAATAACTGATCAAACGAACAAATTTCCGCTTTTATCATAAATTCAGCCATGCATAGTTAGTCACGCGCTTCCAACTGACCTTTACGTTATATTTAAAGGCCGAGCGGCATAAATACTGGGAAAAAATCACGCAATAAAAAGAAGGTAACGATATCCGGTTTCCATCGTTTCCCCACCTACTTGAAGTTTTTCCCCTTTATTTCTAAAACTGCCTTCATTTTAATAGAATAACTCTTACATTAGCCGTTCATCTTATCTTTCGGGCGCAATTAGGACAAAGGGTATTAAAGTATGAGAAGTGTTTGGAATTGAAAAGGTTTGTTGATAAAATTTAGGTCAACAGCGCTTATTGTTACTTGGGGTGGCTGCGTCTGAAACGGCAGCATGGCACTGTTTCTATATTTATCAAATTAAAGTGTCAGTTTTCGCTTGACATTCAAGAAAACTGCTCAAAAATGACATATATCGTTTACCGTTAATATGAAGTTTGGGTAGCGTATTTGCTTTGGTGAAAAAGGTGTCTCCACCTCACTGGAGCAGAGCGCCTGGTCCTTGGTGTCAAGGATAAGTGTGTTATGGGGATACTATATTGGATACTATTGCAGGTTATCGGGTTAGCTGGCGTTTCTATAATATATGACCATAACAAAGCGCCCTTTCTACGACAAGGCATGAATAAATCCTAATATGGCAGAGGGAAGTGGCACTCAAGTCAGTTGGATAAGATCCCTGGTTTGTGATCCATATAGGGCTTTGCAGAGACAACATGGCACAATGCAGAGATTAAGTCCTGAACCACCGAGCCTCTCATAACCCAATTGTAAACTTCGATCGAAACCGACGCACCAAACCACTACATCATCGCGCCTTCATCACTATAAGAAAAATTATGGGCAAATGAAAAATTTTTTTCTGGCGTATTTGTGATGTCATTTTACCCCGTATAATATCACTTTAGCCTCGTAACCATAATAAAATAAATAACATATAGATAGGCTAGCCTAACAGCGCAGCTCCTCAATACCCCTGCTGTAAGGAATCCTGTATTGTTTTGTAAGTTGATACGTAGTCTCTGAATGAAGTTCGAGATCAAACTAAGTGGTTCCTAACCTTAGTATTACGATTTTGGATGAGATAATAAGCAAGTTATTACTGGCTTACTCTTAATTTGGATCGGTATAAATTGGCACAAAAATAATATTAAAGCAAGTTTAAAATTGAAATGAAAGAGGTGGTGTCAATGAAATTTCAGTTTAGTTTCAGGCAATAAGATGGCCAATTCGAGGCCAACCTTCACATTCACAGCTCAAATTGAAGTGGAAATGCAGAGATACAGTCATGTGATCAAGCTTTGCCAAGGTGTTTACTGAATCTTTCAACTTGTAGTTTACTATTCACGGGAGCTGGCTCTGAAGGCATGTCGTGTTTAAAGTGAGGTAACCCTCTCCCCGTGAATAGCAATGATAAAAATGCACAAACTGCGTGCGCTGACTCGTTCGCGCCATTTTCGAGGGCAGGCGCGGTGGGAGAGACTGGAGATTTCAATACAACGGACTTGTCTACCCGCCTAGATCAAACGACTGAGGCAGTTTTCTTCGTTTTAATTAGTAAGATTTATTCACGATGCAGTCGAAACATGAGCAAGGATATAGAAAATAGGGGGTGAGTGTAAATTTATTTTCATTTCTCTCAAATAAACGAGTTTCTTTGTTATTTAAATTAATGACTGGCTTTAACGAATGATAACTTTTAAATGGCTAGACGAATAATCATCACAACTCGTGTCTTTTCCTGAAATTTGTCAGAGAAAATTTTCCTGTGTTGATGACGTGTCTATGGTGATTGACGTGTCCATAGCAACTGTCTACTCAGGAGTGTATTTTGGCTATTTTATGCCTTTTTTCAGTCTTTTTTTCGTAAGTTTGTACGAAGAAGATAATCCTTGAAAATTCAAAATGGCTGGTTTGTGACGTCAGTTACTAAATTTCCTCACCCATGGTGCTCCACTATAACAATACAAAGAAGTTAAAATATTCCACAACTGAAAAAATATTTTGAGCTTTACTTAATATTGACGACAGAGCCACTCTTCAGTTGTTGGATAATAAATTAGCAATCAGTGAAAACAACCCAATGTGCGTTCCCGAGAAAAGACCGACTCACTCTAGAATAGTCACGATTTCTACTTTTCGAATAAAACACACCAGTTACAAAAAAGAATTGCTCAAAAAAAAATCTTGAAAATTACCCGATAAACTACAATAGGAGATTAAGCTTAAGCCTACAATGATATCAGATTGCTTCTTAATGAATATTCCTTAACACAGAAAAAGGGACAAAGGAAGTCTTCACAAACATAAAATTCCATTCACATAAGCACTTGTTTGCCTAGGAAAGCAAAGTGAATTCAATTTTCGTCTCGAGTGTAGTTATTCGCAAGCAATTCCTTTCGAAGTGGGAGTTGTGAACAACTTTTAAAAAGTTTTCCAAACATTTCAAAAAAATTACCGTAAACCTGTAGACTCAATCAATTAAACAATTCTTACATTGCAAATCCACAATCAAATATGTAATTTACTTTACCGTTGAAGTGAAAGAAGTACTTGAAAATCTAAACGAAAGTCGCTGGGTCCTTTGCAGATGGTTTCTCTAGATCTCCTTTGAAAAAACAAGTATGTCCTCGAGCAAGGATTTCTTGCCTTCAAGCTCTCCAATTTCTTCTACATGCGACGTCTTTCAGGTCTTTTCCTTTTCCTGATGAGCTATGAAAAGGAATGCCTTCATTCCGAGAATGTAAAATTATCGTCTTGAAAATCGACCTTATGAGGAACCAACCGCTCATATTGTTGGCTTCACATCAAATTTCTCCTGTGATAACAGGCGATCCGAATTCTTACTTGTCAGCGTTAAGTGAAGGGTTATTGCTCCGAACTAAATGTGGTAAAATGGCGACGAAAGTACATCCTCTTTACTTGAAGCCCCAAAAAAGGTGGTTAGCGTTTATGTTCGAGGGTAATCTGTCATTTTTCACCAGTGTGTAAACGCGCGAGTATTGAAACACTTCAAATATTTTACATGAAGCATGGCAAAAGTACGTCGGTCGTCGTACGGACACATGACCATGATCATCAAAATTGACTCGCATGGATGTATGTATTTTTATTTCTATGAGTATGGTGCTCCGCTCTGCGGCCTTCGGCCCCAAAAGAGCTGCGCTATCAAATGATAAATAACCAAAGAGCAAGCGCCAGGTTCGCCAAGTTGGTGGTTTTAATTAACCTCCACCAGTGATAGACATGTTCACATTGCTATATTAACAGAAGAGAAGGAGAAAACTGTGCCCTTTATGACCATGATTATTTATTTTTCTTACAGCTCAGACTCAAAGAAAATGTACCAAGTTCTTCGGTGCTTGTGCTCATGCGTACGCAAATCTTGCATTGATTTTCCGGCATTCTTTTTGATTTTATTGGTTTTGAGAGTGCTCAGTATTCGAGAATTTGGCGACAAGGTCATGTGGCTTACAGCAGCAAATGAAAAGCTTGTTGAGCAACGTTTGTTGCTTCTGAAGGTAAGCACTGCAGCAACTGATCGTCACATTTTCCGAATTTAATTGGACTAGTTCCCAGTACCACTCCCTTCAGCGTTTTAGACTTTTCTTTACCTCTGTTGACGGTCCAGAAAGGCTCGTCTGGGTATGTCAATTTAACCTCATCCTATGGAGTACTTTTCTTTTAGGAGGAGTCAGATTAAACTTCGGCTTTGCTCCCTTTGGCTTACTATTATAAGTATATCAAAAATAAAAAAATAAAAGAACAACTCTTCAATTTCTGAATGGAGGACATTTTGTGAGGAGACACTACATTTGGAGGAGGGCCAAGCAGAGTCCCTGAGATCTGCAGGGGAGTGTTCGGCAGTGGTGGTGACATTCCACATACATACATTCTACATTCCGCACAGAGAATAAGTAGTAATAAACACACTAACTTCTAAATAGGCTTAACCACGCATAGCAATATTAAGACAGCATCAGAGGCGAGATGTAAACAAGTCATTAGAAGGCTGCCCTTCTATGATCTAGTGACATTGTGATATTTTTAATTATGACAACTCAATTTGCATGTTTTGGGTGGGGAGTAAGGGATGATCATTAATTTATTGGAATAAACAATGACTTAAATATATGAATGAAGTTTGCCTCGTATGATTTTAAGTATTGTTTTAGTGCTTTTGTGTGGGTGGCTAGAAATCGGGAGAATAGGGGGGAAATTACAAATCAATGTGTAATTTCCTTTCTTTGTTATTCAATTGATCCGTTGTTACTTGTACATCGTCTTTTGTCAATTTTAGAATTAACCACCGACCCCACAAGCATTGTAATGTTTGAATTCATGTGTATAAATGAATGATCTTATCTTAATAAGATGCCCTAAATTCGCTAACACTGCCGGTAGTGTTATATTTGATCGTTTTTGACCGGGTAAGGTAAGGCTTAGAAAAGAAGGCTTCTAATCCACAAGGACAATTGAAATTTTCGGATTTCTATTCATCGGGAGACTTAAATCTTCGGCAGCACCGAAGTAAGGAGCAATTTGCATCTTGGGAGAGGGTAAGGGGTATAATTGACACGACGAAATTAACAACGCTGGGGTGAGGGGTATGCGAAAGTTTTGTTTGCGAGGCACACCGCAGCTGAACTGATCGGCTATCATGACGGCAATAGTTACGTTCTCATGGTTTTTAACACGCTGCATTCTGAGACTGAAACCATTTAAATCTTGCGTCACAGACATAATGGTTACTCAAATGAGTGGTTATCTTTATTCGTTGCTCAATCATTGTCTGCGAGGCACACTGAAGCTAAATTAATCGCACAACACGAAACTAGCACAGTACTTAACTTCTTTCAACAACGACTTTGGTGGTGATTCAATGATTCATTGGGTCCTTTGTTCCGAGTTGAAAAACTCTATCTTTTCAGATAAAAAGTAAACAATAGACTGCAAAAGTCACACCTCCCTTTCTAATGTCCGCTATGTTTGCCGTAGGGACCGCTGCCAAATGCTGCGAACTCAAGCGATGTGCCGACCGAGTTCGCAGCAGAACTCAAGAAAGAGAAAGTCCTCAAAGACAAATTTCGGTTTGTATCTTGAACTTGAACTTTTCGCCTTCCCTTTAACAGTTTAGATATTTGCTATTTCTTCTGTCCGAACATCGTTTTGCTAAATAAGCTTTTTAAGGAAACCTCTTTTTTCAAAAAAAGACATTCTCCTCCCCACTGTCGGGCTTTCTTGGGACTGCCCCCCCCTCCCACAGAGTCTGTACAGGCGGGTGGGGGGGGGCGTACACTGACGTCACAACCAAATTTCTCCGATCGATAGGTTACCAAATTTGCTTAGCAATGGTGCTCCGCATATCTACCTGAAATCATTCTAAATTATTTTGAATTTATTGTAATTGTTACGAGGCAGCAGCTTGCTAAGGCTTCCATAACCAGTGTCAAAGTTGGGAACGTCGATAGCCATCCTCTAACCGCCGTACGAAGTCTGGCCCATGTACATTCTTTGATTTGTATAATGTACGGCGCATTACACCCCCGCTGAAACTCGGATACACGCTTGCAACTATCGCAACAGTCTACTTTACGGTCTTCCTGCCATCATTCTTTAGCTTCTAAATAATCAAGTGCAAGTTTTCATTTGCACCTTTTCTGTCGAAATTCCTTCCTCCGCCCCAAAGATAAAACGTTCTTCTAATTTATACTCCAAATCAGTATTAAACTTGCAAACTGTTGACTGTTGACCACACTGCGTGTTTGATAAGGAACTCTGAACTCTTGCTGTTGCAGTTTATATCATTGATGTCATTTACCACGCGGCCACAAACATTTAAATTATTAAGGACACCCCCAGTAAACTTTTGTGGAATATCTAAAAATCTTGGGAGAAAGGAGCAATGTTATATTCACGTGCAAGGCCAAGTGTAAAATGTTCAGTTTCTTTCGATTCCTTGTTGATTGAAGATTAATTACACGTTGAATTAACTAAAAGGCAGGGATTTATTACAGTTATGTTGTTGAAGGCCATATGACATCTATTTTACTATTAATCTTAGTAGGGCAGTCTAACTGCTGGTCAATTTAAAACATCTTGATTATAAAACTTACCCACAACTGTCAAATTCATTTCCAGTTCATCAAGAATAGCCCCAGACGTTTCCAAACTATACTCAATCTTGTAACTCCCTTCATCATCATTCCTAACATCACTGATCTGTAGTGTGACTGAATCACTTCCTCCACCTCTGATTATAACAATATGTGGGTTGAAAGGTTCAGCATAGTTTATGCCAAATGCTTGTAAAAAAGATTTTGACGCAATTGTCTTGTAAGTTGAAGTTGAATGATTTAATTTCCTCCAAACAATGGCATAAAATGACTGACTCTTTCTCTGTTCTTCAGGAGTGAGGGCGAAATTCCACGTTAGTGGCAAATCTTGTCCTTTACGTGCCTCAGTTGGGTTGGTGGGTTGTGCTGTCCAGGTGAATGAATCTGGAAATGTTATCATTAAAAAAAGCAAAATAGAAAACATAACATTAAACTAAAAATGAAACTAGATATCTAGCCTTATCCATAATGTAGCAGCTCCCTTTTAACCCTGTAACCCCTAGGAGTGACCAGCATCTAAGTTCTCCTTAAAATAACACTGCTTTGGTCAAACATAAAGGTCATGAGAACAAAACAAATGATCACCAGGTAGAAAAGGTACTGATTGTTAAACAAAATCTCCTCATCAGTCCTATAGGAAATGTATGGAGAAGTGTGTGGAGAATTTGCAAGCTACAAGCTGGTATAAGGGTCTAGAGGATTGAGACGTAATCGTTTTTTATCTCTGTATCTCGTAGATTTTCGTATACTACGTTACAAGGGTACCCCAAATGACAACATCATCTTATTGCTATTTTAGAGGGTGACGTTTAAAAAAAAACGTATATTAAGAGAAAAGCGTTTTCCACTGAAAAGGTCATCATTCACAAAACTGCGTTCTGCTTTATGCCAGTCGAAAATGATCTGAAGAGATAACGATGAACGATTCTCCACACCTTCGTCTTAAGGTGATTCCATCGAAAAAGAAGTTGTAATGAGAATTCGTTGAAACTTTGCACAGTTACTAACTACACCTAGTATATTAAAAAAATAAAATAAAAAGAGGGGGTCACCGTGTCTGATTT
>Ga0126336_10000019_pt1 | contig 30304 bp, 20 predicted proteins | sample SidCmetagenome_FD_92530 | JGI IMG/M metagenome (GOLD analysis project Ga0126336, IMG submission 92530) | Coral microbial communities from El Islote,Puerto Morelos, Mexico - Siderastrea C C metagenome | ecosystem: Host-associated > Invertebrates > Cnidaria > Coral | place: El Islote,Puerto... | reverse complement strand
ATCATAGCAAAATAGCGTTAGATCACAGCGAACAGCGGTTGCAACATATTTTACGAGACACTGATTAGCCACATGAAGATAACTTAATTTTGCAAAACCATATTTACAATAAATCAAATGTTTTAAAGACAAAGCAATTTCTTTGAAAGTTAGTAGCCTTTATCCATACAGCTTACCATTTTAGCTTCGCTGATGTAGCCAAGGTCTAAAATGAACATGTCCGTTGATACCATTATAGGTTCTCCTGAGAATATAAGAGAAAGAAATTATCAAGTCTATGTTTTAAATCCGTTACTTTCACGACATACTCAATAGGTGCTAACAAGTCATCAGTATTTTAAGAGACACATACACCATGTCATTTGTTTGTGAGGTCATGTTGTACGGTTCCTTGCCATGACATGTCAACGCATTCAAGAAATGACCATGCCATGTCAAGTAAATTTCCGTCATTCAAACCGACCATCTCATTTAAGTCACCGTTAATTACAAATCAAACATGACATGTTACCCAAGTCATGTCACACAGCAATGACATGTCCCTGCTAGGATAGTATTGTCATGCAATGTCACGTAAGTCTTGCAATATAAGCTGTGTCATCTCTGTCACACATGCTCCGTCGTGTCACCCATGTTATGACATGTTGGTCAGGTGGTTTATAGCATAAAGTTTTACCTTCTGCTGGTGAGGTCATGACTATTACTCACGTGGCTATCATGTCAGCCATGTCAGACATGCCACGTCAAGTCACGTTGTCACGTCAGTCATGTTGGTCATGTGACGTCATGCCGATTATGTCATGTCATGTTATACGATGTTCGTCATGTCAGTCATGTTAAACATGTCATGTCATGTTGGACAAGCAACGTCATATCGGTCACTTAAGGTGATGTAAGTAATGTCAATAATGTCATTAATGTTAGTCATTCAGTCCCGCGATGCAATATCATGGCATATAATATCAGCTATCAGATACTTACGGCCTATTTTGGGTCTCAACCTACTGTCAGACTTGTTCTGGATCTGGTTTAATATTTTCGCTAACAGAGCTTCTGCATCATTCTTATCCACTTTATTGCTGTTGGACCCTGATGAACTGAGAAAAAAACGTCTAACATGTCTTACTTTCGACTCAAAAAGCGACTACAAACCAGTTGATTGGTGTCGAATTCTGAAGAAAATAAACGAAATAAACGAAAGTCGTAAATAGCCTCGAGATTTCATAAATAAAATATTTACTCAACAATAACAACCAAGTCACCCTTCCAGGTTTCATAAATAACTTATTTACCTGGGAGTATGGTTCGTGGGTGCTGTCTCGTTCGAGCTTGTCGTATTTTGGTTTTGTTCGCCAAATGCTTCGGAAATGTCAGCGGCTAAACACACGGCCAAGATGAAAATCACCAGTTGTAGATTCCCACACATTTGTTCATTACATCTATATAAATTCCTAGAACAACAACAAAAATAATAACTCGTGACGTGCTAAGGAACGAACGGCTTTCCTGGGAACGGGAATGCATGTGAAACAACCACGCTCAAGTGCAGAAAAATTGCTCCCTGATTTCGTCGCAAAGTAACTGTGGATAATTTTATAATTTAATAATATGTATTCTGGAAGCAAATTGCTCATCTCAATCTCCTCAAGGTTTTTTTAATACTGAGCTGAACAACGTTGTCATTGCATAAAGAGGAACGCATAACAGGTTCGAATTTGGTAAGAAGTCGAGGCGACAGTCGCAAAAATAACTTTTTTACACACGTAGTCATTCTAAATTCTAAAATAAGAAATTATGCGATTCTTTGAAAAACACGCAACTATTAATAGAAATAAAGTACGGAATAGATTTCCTACTGCTAACAATGAAATAGAGGCGCGTAGCATGGTTTAGCGGTTAGCGCGATGAGCGTTCGAACTCAGACCTGACTCTAGGGTGATCTCTTGGAACTTGCTTTCTGTGTTGTGTGCTCAGACAAAACAATTTACTCCCCTTTGTCTCTTGATCCAAAAAGTATATAAGAGACTACACTACCGGTGAACAAATGCCGCGGGCAGCCTTGCGGCGGGCTAGAAACCCACCAAATTGGGTGCATGATATGAAAGCCGAATAAAAGCACCGACTAATGAATAAAATGCTGCTTTAAGATACAAAAATGAAATCGAGAAACTAATGGTTCTAATCCAATTAAATTTCTTTTTGGTCAACTGACAGATGGGTAAAATGTTTTGTGATGGGAGCAATAATCGGCTAATGGAACTGATTTCTTAACTTCTATTAAAAATAAAAAGCGACTTTTACTAAACTCATTTTGCCATATAGCAATGGAAGGATTGCACTTAAGACTATACCACATAAATGATAAAAGATGCCCTCTTCATGTATTGCGTCATACTTTCTGCAGACAATCTCGTCTTGGCTCCTTACATATTAAATAACAAACGTTTAAAAAGAAAAAGTCAGAAAAGTGAAATGACTTCTTACCTATGATTGATAAAATGTTAGATAGGTTCATTTGATTATTTCATTGCGATAAGCAGAGGCGGCTATTTTATATCAAGATTCTAGCTTATTTATTGTACAACATATCAGGGCTAGTCGACAAAAATATATGCAAATCCCAGTTAACCCACCAGTAACTTATGGAAAACTCAAAATCGTTTGGCATTTTTTAAACTAAATAACAACTTTGTAACAGCACCCCAGAGAATGTCCACTATAGAAAGAAGATCTGAGAACATTTTTTTTTTCTATTTAACGAACATTAAAGTGCACATTTTTTTCTGGTACACGTAAAAATGTAAAAGTATAGTGTTTAACCTTTGGATAAAATATTTCCTTTCTATCTGGAGAGACACTTCATGTATTCGCCTACTTAGGTGAAAATGCAGTTACAAAACCGAAATGAATATAAGAAAGAAATTTTAAAGAGCTACTTTTCGTAGAATGTTTAAAAGTTTATAATGTACCTGCAAGAAACATGTTGTTTAGTTTAGTACAAAATAGTGTTCATGCATGAAGACATTTAAATTCTCTGAGTCTCGCATACCTATTCGTTCCTTTTAGTTCCAGCACGGCATTCCCCTAACTCTTTGTCCTGATACCCACCACGATAATTCTTCTTTTATTGAAGAAACAAGTTTCTTAAAAAATACTCGGCTCGCCAAAACTTGGTATTTGGGTTAACAGAATAACAGAAATATTTTGTCGTTTTTTTAGCCACCACTTTATCCACGTTTGACCCAGAGAGACGTCTTGCTGTGTTCGCCGTATGTGCAAGTTTTATTATCTATTCGTGGTTTCAAACAATGCAAAGATGAAAATGTACATGTATTTACGAAATACTCACCGCTATTGTTTTCGGTCTTTTAAAGCTCTAGCGGTACGATGCTTAAACCAGATAATCACTTTGGAATGACTTTTTTTGTAGCACTCAAAATGTTTGCATTTAAACTCACCTGAATATTGCGGTGCTCTAGTAAATAACAGTGTATCAATATATTTGGCTTAAGAGGTAACACTGTAAAGCGACGGCTTTTCTGAAAAAATTTATAATCGCCCCTGCACCAGAGTTTAGATAAACAGTATCGTTTTAAAGAAGGAATAGATTATTTTGTACGAAACGTTACATCTAAAAATCGAATTTAAAGACAACGTTTCACTCGTAAAAGAGAATCTAGCGACGTTGTCGAACATTTGTCCCAAACACCACAACATAAAGGTGATTAAGATTATTATTTATTTATAACAAACTTAGATGGGAAAATTGCTTAACGAAAGGGATTCAATTTCTTGAGGATATTTGAAGATAAGATAAAAATAGATTGTAAAGAGAACCCGCGCATCTTGCATTCACTAAAAAGCGTTCGATTTTCAATGAATGCCCTGTAAAATTCATTGCATAGTTTCCTCTACTTTCAACTAAATTATTCTCATCTTTATTACCCACACAAAGCAGACAATTCTGCCGCAAGTTGCCCGACAATTTACGCCGTGTAATTAAGGACTCAATTTGTATTATGCTTGCAGCAATACACTTATCCATTAGGTCGGTTGTAACAACCTTTCAGCTGAAATAGTTGACAGCCTTGGTACATTGTGTGTAATTAAAAAATCGACTATCGCATTTGAGATCAACCAAAAAGGTTCCCATAAAATTAGCCATAGGTAGTTTTGGCAAAGTGCTGGTATATAGCCTTAAATACGAGATTGAACAGGAGCTGGTTTGATTGCTGATGTCAGTGCAGAGTAACAATTTCATTTACTTCGAAAAAAAAGACAAAACGTCAATAAGCTAGGGTTAAAGTCAGATTCAAGCACAAATATGCTACTTATAGCCATATTTTCAACAAAGCTCTTCGCTCGCGAAAAGTAAATAACTAAATGTTATGTCACTAATATAAACAGCTATATGTTTCTATAAGAGCTAGATTTTTTCAAGTAAAAATGTTGTGTATTGTCCACTGTTGGAGAGATACTGTGAGAAAACATTGTGGTAGACTAAAGGTCTCCGTCAAGAAAATGTCAGACCAACAGAATACTAACCTGTGATGAGGTCGAAGGTTTTTTAGCTGTCTGTGCGTTGCAGTTCTTCAGACCCACAAAAACCAAACAAATCATGTTAATGAATAGAAAGAAAAAATGCTCTCCAAATTTGTTATATCTGAATAATGGAAATATTCAATTTTTGTGATAAGTTTGCTAAACCTGCCAATAACAGGATTTCTACATACTTAACGGCGGCAATGGGAAAAATCTTATTTTTAGAATCATAGACAATGGCAGCGAATCATTTTACACGGTTTAGTGGGCTTCCCGCAAGGAAGATTAAATGATTTTCAAACAAACGGTTCTCCAAAGATGGATATTTACAATGACAGTGTTCCAGTAGAAATCGAAAAACGTTTCAAAATTCCAACTAAAAACAAAAAAAAAAAAACAAACAAAGAGGAAAGGCAAGGAAGAAAGGCAGGAAAGAAAGGCAGAGCTCAGTAGTAGAGGCAAAGGTTTGCAGAACTATACGGATTTTAGCATTAAAGGACGATTGATTTTTACAATAAAGCATATTCAAGAACAAATTCTCCATATTAATAATCAAACAGATACCTTGATGTAAGTACGGAGAATTTAAGAGTTCATCAGCGCATATATGGTAGATGATATTGTAGATTTTAATTACTTCCCTGCCTGTCAGTGCATTGAAATTGTAAAAGAAAAAAATTTCTGGGCCCGGTGGGGATCGAAGAAATTGTTTTTATATAGGGAAAACCTCACGATTCCCCTTCCAGGAGGTGTTTTCAGCTTGTATTTCGTTTTTCCTCCCGAATAAACCATCATCTTATGTGCATGTTATCACATGTTCATCACTTTTACAAGGCAACTTTCACGAATATTATCGCTCAGGTAATGCATTTTTTATTTTCATTTCAGGTGAATTATTTATGAAAGGAAAGGAGATAAATGATGACTTTTACTCAAAGACGACGACAAAAAAAAATGTTACCAAACGTTTATGTATAACTTGAGATCGAACAAAGTAAAATACCCAGGGGAATTTTTCGCGAGGATATCTGACAGATCGATCGAAACGAAGTAAGTCAAGTATTCACTTCACTATTCTCAAAATTGTCAATTCCGTAACAGAAATAGCGATACTAACAGGAAATTGTCTTTCGTTTTAGATCAGCTGAGAACTCCAGTTCAGTATTAATTTCAATTTCATGAATTGTTTTCTAATGGGGGTAGACTGACCACTCTGGCTAAAAATATTCGTGCACTGAAGTTCTTTAAAATATTTTTCCTTACCAATCATTACGCTTGGTCCTTCATACATTTACAAGAAAATTTGTAATAAATAAACCACTTACGAAATTTAGTAAATAAATTATTTACAATCAGGGTGTATTTAAAGTTCGACAGAATTCCCGAATTCTTATTTTGTTTACTACTGAGTCAAACGATTTTTGAGACATAGCAATGAAAACGTCTAAATGTTACCCAGTGAAGTGAAGTCGATCAATGAATGATTTACCAGCAACCGGATGCCCGTGTTGTGCCCAAAGGATTCTGGGATCGCTAGGGGGCAAACATTGCAAGTCGCTAGAAAGAAATGTGTGGCGTAAAGTTGTTTCTTCGTCAAAAGCAGTGAATTTGGACAAAGAATAACGCTTTTTCGCTGTAGTTTTGTGAGAAGTGAAGTTGACTAGTGTCGGTACATGGAAATTGTAAGTTTCTGTGAATTAAGTGCGATAAAATCTACCGATAAAAACTCTTGCGTTTAGCTATAAATTTGAGGCTATGACCCAATAAAGCCTTTTCAGTTGTAATTGCGTGTGTCTAGATTGTTTTCTTTTTAGTTACGTGTGTTAGAACACTATTATGGCTGCTGGATTTACCCCCACAGAGGAGAGAAATTGTTGTGCGAGGGGATGGACATTGTTTCTACCGAGCTATATTACTCTGTGGAGGGATTAAACCAGTGATCAAAAACACCAGGAAATCTGAAGGTTGTCGAGCAGTTTTATTGAGCAACACCCACAGGTTTTTCAGCCATTACTTTTCTCTTCGAGTTGAGTGGAAGAACATGTGCGACATCAAGAGTTCTATATCCTTGTACAAAATGATTCGAGCAGACCTTAGTACTCATTGTAACCTTGAATTTCTCACGATTTATAGCTCTAGCCCATGACAAAACATCTGGATTATTATTTAGCGAGTAGAATCTCAACATACCAACGTGACGAAAAATTTTTTGTTTTTCTGGGTACCTTCGATCGTTGTCACAACCCCACACAGCACTATGATCGCCGTCGGGCATATTTCTTATTTATACTGGTAGTATAAACGACTCAACAATATTAGCACGCGTAATTACAACTGAAAAGGCTTTATTGAGTCAATCCCTCAAATTTATACCTAAATGTGTACCCAGTATTTCGAGACCATGGCGTGATGTAGATTTCACAATCAAGAAAGAAAGAGTGTTTATCGATAGATTTTATCGCACTAAACACACAGAAACTTACAATTTCCTCGTACCAACACTAGTCAACTCCACTTATCACAAAATCACAGCGAAAAAGCGTTATTCTTTGTCCAAATTCACTGCTTTTGACGAAGAAACAACTTTACGCCATACATTTCTTTTTAGCGACTTGCAATGTTTGCCCCCTAGCGATCCTAGAATCCTTTGCGCATAACATGGGTATTCGGTTACTGGTAAATCATTCATTTTGTTGTTACGTTACAAACATGAAGTCACTCCTTGAAAAACCTGACAAAAAATTTCAGACACCTCTACACACACAGTATCACCTTTGGTAATACCAAAAAAAGTGTCCTTTTTAGTACTATTACTCAAAATTATCCCATTTGGTAGTAGTAATAATAATTTGTAATTCGTCATAATTTGTAATAGCTGTGATTTGTTACTGTATATAGTACAATTTTTTCATCTTTAACACTATGCCACGTCATAGATGTAACTTCCGCTCATTGTTTTACTACTTAATATATTTCTATAAATATGTGATTTGCCTTAATAAACCTGATGAAGACTGGTATTGGCCAGTCGAAATATTGTAACTCAAGTATTTTCACGTTGTTTGATCCATGGTCTTAGGTCCTAGCGAGTTATTTTTATTGTCTTCTTCTGTATATATTTAGCGGTCACTATGTTAACAAAAAATCATAGTAGTAGGCATTAAATGTTCTAACCACTGAGCTACTGGGAGACTCGTGGTTAGAGCACCCGACCGGTGTACGGAAGGTCATGGGTTCGATTCCCGTCGGGGACTCAGATTATTTCTTTGTCCCACGCTCGCGACATGTTGAATATTCCATCTTTTCTTATTTCTTCTCCGAGCTTAAAATTCACCATCTTTCTTTATTATCATTGTTATATTATTATTATTGCTATTATTATTATTATTATTATTATTATTATTATTTCTCATTTATTGCGCCCTTTCATCAAATTGCTTAGTGACGTAAGTGGTATCCATTCGATCAAGAAAATGGCAACCCTGAATGAGAATTATCTAAAAAAAGTAAATACAATGTTAAAAATGAGAAACAAAGAAGTAGAGTCGAGCAGAAGTACTATAGAGTATCACGTCGTTTTTAACACTGCCATAGCCCGATTTTTTTCATTTAATAAAATGTATCGTGAGACGAATTGCAAATCAATGTCAGCGGTTAAGTAAGCTAATCTGCAGCAGGTGCAAAGGAAGCAAGACGGTCACACAGCAAGACTTTCCAAAAATCAACATGAATTTCAACTGACATTTACCAGCATTGGTCAAGACCTACGCTTGTGGAAATCCAGCATCCAACTAGGACACTGTTTGGAAACATTATTTTGATCCTTCGCGAATTTCGCAGTAGTGATTTGTGGTTTAAAGAAGCTGAATATACGTGGGTATCCTTTCTTAGCCATTACATTGCCAGCGGTCAAACACCAATCTCGTGTATCGTGGTCTCAACTTTTGAGTCGATTTGTGGAAATCCTTTTTAGACCAGGTTATTTAAAGGAAGTTCAAAACAACGGTCTAAATCAATTTCAATATTTACACGTTGCTCGCTATGAATGTTGTCAAGAAGGCATATAACAAAGACCTGAAAAGCTATTATCTACTTTAAATGATCCACTTTTGAAAAGATGTGGAGGTCGGCGCGGCCTAAGTGCGGCCTAAGTGCGGCCTAAGGTAGACCCTTAGTTTTTAACACTTCAAATGAAAGTAATTTTGAGCCGTATTTTTTTATAATTAGGTTTGTTTCTTAGTATTTTACAAAATCTTTGCTCTCTTGTTTTCTCGGTTGATTTTCGAAGTGGTCGTAAACTGATTTAATTTTATTGTTCGCACACCCAGTGTTTCACTTTTACCGTTTCGCTATTGATTTTATTTATTCATGTTTTTACCTGATCTACTCACAACTTTCTTATCCGCGAATAAACGATTTATACGTCGAGCTTTTTTGTGGCAAAGCAAATATCATCAAAGCTTGTAGGGGCGTTCATGAATTGATTAAATGCGCAAAAAAGAAAAAAAAAACCGGTCCGGCGGAGTTGTGGAAAATAAAATAAAAAATAAAAACAGAAACATACTCACTTAAAAACAGAGTGAAAACTGAAAGGAGGCAAATTCGAAAAACACAGCTCTATGTTATTGTTATACTGACCGTACTAAGTATGAGTAACGTCATACCAAATACTATATATGAATAACGTAATACTGACCACTAAGTATAAATAATGCTGAGTATCGTAAGACATTTGTTGCTCGATTTGTTGCACCTAGTCAGGTGACTGACACGGCCCGAGAATTTGGTCGTTCATCATTTAGAACTTGGCATTCAAAATCTGTTACAAAACAGTCCAATTGTTTGTCCAAAAAAAACGTCTAAACGCGGGTCATTGGCTTTCTGAAGAGGAAAACAAATGGGTGTGGATTGGCTTTCTGTGCCTTTATGGCGAAAATAAGATGCTGCCCAGACACAAAGAGAGCAGTATAGATCACGTAAGGAGGAGCCTGATCAACGCAAGAAGGTTTCTCCAACGTCATTTAAAAGGAGGACAACAGAAGTAAAGGAAGGAAGGAAGGCGGTATCTACGAATTGAACACTTCACGAACAGTTAGCAGGAAGCATGACGAGGTTTTTCATGGCCTTAGCGTCTACTGAATGATGCGAGTTAGCCACGTCATCAAAAATAGTTGGACATAAACGAACGAAAGGCCTCTTTCCGGCAAACGTCTTGTGAACCAACAAACAGACACTCTGCTTTATACCTTACCTTATTAATGATACTATACAACGGTGTTCCTATAAACAGCTTACAAATTCTGCTTTGTCGACAAGGTAATAATCTGTTTCCTTCGATTTGAAAATCGAACTTATTTAGCAATCCAAACTAAAGCAGGTGTGTACAAAACAAAGCGTCCACGCAGTAAGACGTCCACTGAAGAAAACGATCAACAGAAAATATCTCTGATTTTTACCGTTATCGGACACACGTTTAAACCACACAAATTGTGCAAGTCCTTACAAGTAGCATCTTGTGTGCAAAAAGCTATTTGTTTTGTTAATTACTTCCACAGGGGTGGTCCGAAATAAATAAATAAATAAATAAATAAATATAGGCGTCAAATTTAATAGTCTTTTGCTGTTTTCTCATACGCGAGCTGTCGTTTATGTATGTATTGTGGTTCTCATTTGTGAGCCCTTTTTTATGATAATAACCCTTCACAGTGGCTATATTCACTGTTAACGCTATCGACTATATAGCTAGTCTAGTAGCTACTTTCCTCTCAGGCTGTTTGATTTCAAATGCAAGTAACATTACATTTACAGCTTCGATCATGGTCACCCTTGTTTACTTTAAGAACTGATCATGATTAAATTTATAGTTTCTCACCCGCTGTTTTATTTCAGCCATTCGCCTTTTGATCTCACGGTTTTTTTCCCGCATAAACCAATTTTAGCATATCTCGTCTCATTCATTTTTGTTGCGGGAAAGAAAAAATGTAAGTAGCTTGTAGGGGGCTAACGTATTAATAAAACGCGCAACATAAAGCGGTGTTCACGGCTCAAGTGTGGTAAAACTTAAACAAAAGTGATTGGAGTAAACACAATGAACCAATCAGAAGTCGAAGCAAATGAACGTTATTTTCATTAAGTGCGGGAAAACACGCGCGGGAAACTCACGAATGGCTTTGGTTTACTTCTAATTAGTTCAGACACTAGCACGAGCTTTTCTAATCAATCAAAGAGTAGCCTGCGAAAACAGACGGCTTTTCGGGGAAAAAAAGAAAGAAAGAAAAAAATGCCTTTTGCAGGAGGGTTATTGGTGGCTAGTGCGAAAAGTCGCCTGAAAGTCGTCCAGGCTATTTCAAAGAACGTAGTAAAGCAAAACAAAAGCAGACATGAATTACTTTCCACACTTCATTGAAACTACTGTTATGCGAAGATAGTAAATGTAAGTGAGTGATCGAGTAAGTTGAGTGAGCGAGTACGTAAACATGCATACATGATGTAAATAAAAAAATAATAGGAAGTAAATAAACAATTAAGCTATTTATTTTAGAATAAAGTAACGGGCCATGTATCGTCAATGTTTACAATGATTACAATACAGTGGAATTGCTCCTTATGGCCACCTCGTTCATCACCTCACTTTATTATTCCGCTCACTTCATTTTGTCCCGAACAAATGCTCACTCATTTCCTTAACCCTATTCAGACCGGGCTATTTTTGGTCTTCTTGGGGCGGGGGGCTGGGGGCTGGGGGCTGGGGGCTGGGGGGGGGATTCCGCCCCCACGCCCCACCTCTTAACTTCGAGAATATTAAAGCTATGAAAACGAAACTTAAAAGGCAGATAGTACGTCAAAAAACGTTTCCATTGAGGTCCGCAACATCAGCTGATGACGTCATATGACGTCACAATAAGGGTTTGTTCTCAAACGGCGGCCATATTGGATCCGCCATCTTGGATATTTTATTTTTCCAGAACATTCAAAACCCGCCAAAATTGATCACGAAGTGATCAAAATCAATAAGTTGACAAGGAAAATGATCTAAAAATGTAAAATTTACTTCAAAAAAATAATGATTTTTGATTAAAGAGGGAAACTTCTGAAAGAAACACTTGTCAAAAAATGGTTCAAGGACTTGCTAGACCAAATTGTTCCCAGATAAATGTTAAGAAACGTCACCAAGTTTGGTGGCATTAGCTTGCTTATTAAAAAATTTATAAACGTCCAAAGTCCGTGAGGGCAGAATCCCCGCCCCCCTCCCCCCGGTCTGAATAGGGTTAAGAAAAAACTCTTAACCAGTAAAGTTATGTATTGTGTTATCCGTAAAAACCCTCCTAACCAACGGCCATGAGGTTGAGCCGGGTACGATACGGCCACTCTGAACAAACTCATGAAATAAAAGCAAACATAAAGGTTGTAAAAGGCACACACCACACACCTATTATGGATATGTTTTCGGCTTTCCATCGTTTACGCTTATCACTTATTTCCCTTTCTGTCAAATTCTTCCTCGGAGTATAGCTCAGCCTTTTTTGGCTCCATTATCTTTTATTGTTCATTCATTTGTTCATTTGTTCACTCCTTCATTCGTCCACACGTTCATTTACTCACTCACTCATTCATCTCATTGTTTATTTTGATGTGCGATCTCAGCCAATTTCAACAATATGGCCACCCTGTTTTACACGACTAGAATTTCGCAGCTCGTATGTGGCCCGGGTTAACAGGGATCCACAGTATAGGAGGCAACATAATGTGGAACGACACGACGAAAGCTCCACAACTTGAGTAATTTTTTATATTTAACAAACTGACTTATCGCATTTTTTTATTGTAAACGAGTTTACTGAATCTTTATTGCAATTTTCTTTCATTTTAGAGGGCTACAAGTGTTGTGTCCATGTATGTTAATCTTGTATTTCGCAAGGCACTGTGGGTTTGGTTGTTGTTGGCGGCCATCTTGGACAGCATGGCGAATGTAATTAAAACATGTTCCATCCACAAACAGTACAATGGCCCGCATATCAAAGAAGAGGTACCACTGCTACAGCATCGGTATCACCATTGTTGGTTGCTTCAAAACCCGACGGGGACATTCGAATGGCGTAGATACGAGGAGAGCAAACGTAGCGTTTGTGCGGAAGCACCACCCAATTCCGACGATTGAAGAAATTCTGTATGATCTTGATGGAACCACTGTGTTTAGCAAATTAGACCTCAAGTGCAGGTGGAGGTTCCATCAAGTCCAATTGGAGGAGAAGTCCCGGGAAATGACAACATTTGTTACCAACCGAGGACTTTATAGGTTCAAAAAGCTTATATTCGAATCCCGTCGCCAGCAGAAGATCATATCAGATGTCATACAAGGCGGCAGTGGAAGAGCGGACTGACCATGAATGGAGAGAAATGCCAGTTCAGTCTGCATAAATTGACTTTCCATGGACATGGCCTCAGTAGTGAAGGAGTCGCACCAAGTAAAGAGAGGATTGCTGCAGTTGTGAATGCACAGGCTGTTAAGAATGTTTCAGAAGTGCGGTCATTTGTACACTTGTTCAGTACTCGTCAAAGTTCATCCCCAACTTTTTACAAGTGGCAGAGCCTCTACGGAAATCATTAAGGAAGGAACAGCCCTTTGTCTGAAGTAGTGAACAGCAACTTGTAATTGAAGAACTCAAACGGCTGATGACGTCAGCAAATGCGCTTGCCTACTTTAGGGGTGACTACACGACAAGAATCGTAGCAGATGCGGGTCCAGACGAACTGGGAGCGGTATTGCTCCAACTACATGGCAGGAAGTGGAGGGTGGTGTCGTACGCTTCTAGAAATTATACAGAGGTTGAAAGGCACTTGCCCTTGTTTGGGCTTGCAAAAAGTTTAATCTCTAGGTGTATGGGCGTGAGTTTGAGCTAGAGACAGACCATAAACCTCAGGAGTGTATCTTCAACAGAACGTCCAAGCCATCAGCGAGGATAGAACGATGGGAACTTCGCCTACAGTGTTACAACTATCGGGTAGTGTACCGCCCAGGCAAAACAAACATTGCGGACGCTTTTTTCCAGGATTGAACCAGGCTAACCCGAAGGGTCCTAACAGTGAGAAAGAGGATCTTGTCGGATTCGTTGTTCAGGGAAGCACATCAGTTTTCTTGATCCCCAGAGAGATTGAAAGGGAGTCTGAGAATGGCCCAGAATTAGTAAGTGTGCGTCAGTACATCCACACAAGAGATTGGTCACAATGCAAGATGCCAGGCTATGTGAGTGTGAAGAATGAACTGTGTACCATAGGAAAGCTAGTGCTGTGAGGGGATCGGATCGTGATACCTCAGAGCCTCAGGAGATCGGTGTTGGAATCAGCCCATAAGGGACATCAGGGCACTGTCAAGACAAAAAGCAGACTGAGAACCAAGGTGTGGTGGCCTAAAATGGACGCGGATACAGAACACATGTACAAAGGCTGCCATGGGTGTCAGGTTGTGGAACAACCTGCTGCTTGCTTTGTGGAAATCCTTAGACAATAGCACAAGAGCTGCTGACAGTTAACCTAGTTTTAAGAAATGTATTAGGAATTTAAAGTGAAATTTTTATGGATACAATTAATTGCTAGTTAATTGTATTGTTTTTGTATTAGAAGTATTATTATTATTATTATTATAATGCAGAGAACCTAGCTACCTGCAGGGCCATGGCAGGATCTTACTGCTGGCCTAATGGGACCGATGTCCAGCGGGGAGAACTTGTTAGTCGTAGTTGATTATAATAGCCTTATTATGAAGTTGTAGTCATGCGGTCAACTACCACACTCTAAATAATTGCAGAATGACAGAAATCTTTGCGAGATTTGGATACCCTTATTCATTCAAGTCGGATAATGGCCTCCCCGTTTGAGAGTAGAGAGTTGGAGGAGTTCCTACGTGAGAGCCAAAGGAGAGGTAGAAAAGCAAAATAGCACTCTCTTGTATGCCATGAAGGTTGCAGAAGCAGAAGGGAAGAGGAGGACAGAAGAACTGCCCAAGTTCCTCTTGGCATACAGGTCAACACCTCAAGTCTCCACAGGTGCCACGCCTGCCAGAATTGAGACCTGACAAGGCAGTGATTAATGAGAATACGAGGGACAGAGACTGGAATGATATGTTGACACACAAAGCGTGTGCAGATGACAAGCGTGGTGCTGCATGGAGCCCGATAGTTCCAGGAGATCAGGTGCTGTTAAAGAACACTAAGACCTCTGGAAAAGTAGCACCAAATTTCGAACCAGAACCCTTCACTGTGGTTGCAAAGGAGGGACATCAAGTAACTGTGAAATCCAGTGAAGGAACTGTTTACAGGAGAGAAAGTTCCTCTGTTAAGCCATATATTTCATCCGATGATGCAGAACTAGTCCCAAGAGATACTAACATTAAAGATTATTCACGTCCGAAGCGTAACATTAAATATCCGGCGAGATTTAAAGACTTTGTTCTAGGAAAACCCTAAGGGACACAGAATGTGTCTGTGAAAGAAACTGTTGTTGATATAAATGCGATGATGAATTTTAAGCCTGGTGAATATATGAGAAAGATGTTAATTCAGACGGCGAAACAGGCGACTCGGGAAAAAATCCGAGTCGAACCTCGTGGGACTAGTAACCAGAAGGTCATAGGTTCGACTACTGTTGGGAGGACTCGGATTTTTGTTCCGAGTCGCCTGTGTCACCCACTGAATAAACATCTTTCTGAGAATACGCCACCTATCGACATTTCAGTCCTAGCAGTATGCAGGAAGTTTGTCACATGAACCTAGTTTAATGGCCTTAGCTCCCACGAGTCTCCCGTGGCTTAGTGGTAGAGCATTTGGACTAGTGACCAGTAGGTCATAGGTTCGATTCCTGTTGGGAGAACTTGGATTTTTTTCCGAGTCGCCTGTGTCACCGACTGAGTAAACATCTTTCTTGAAATTGCTGTTGTTGACATTTACACATTCATGCCTTTAGCAAAACGTTTCAAATCAACGTAGTACCTAGAACATTTATACTGTTATAGCGAAAAGGAAGGGATGTACGTGTTCATGCGATAAGTACTTCATGTAAGAGAATCTTGTAAACCGCAAGGCACTATGGGTTTTGGTTGTTGTTGGCGGCCATCTTGGACAGTATGGCGATCGAATGTGATTAAAACATGTTGAGTTCAGAGTAAATCAAGCGGTGTTGTGTGGCCATCCATCCACAAACAGTATAACTAGTTCTTCAAGCGTATTTTTTTTCTGTACTCTGTGTTTTCGTCACAAGTTTATGTGCACGTTCTAGAGTACAGTTTGAATTGAAAGCCACCAGTCTCACCTCTTCATATATTTCTAGATACTGAAGCTGTCATGTGTATCATGCCTTAACCTATTGTCCACATGAACTACACCGGCTTAAAGGGGCCTCGAGTGACCATGCTCCTTGTATCATTTGTGAGGTCACCACATTAATTTGTCCTCGAGACATATCAGGTCTTTGTCGTAAAACTTTCGGTAAATGATCGGAGACGATCTAAGGATCTTCTAGCAACCTCCGGTAAGCTTCGGATAGCTTCGGAAAGGATCGAAATTACCAAAAAAAAATTGCTTATAGTAATATGCAGCTGCTTCATGCAAAGATGTGAAAGTCCCCTCCTTCTGTTCAACTTGATATTAGTCATGCAGTCGATGTCTGCGCCCTTGCAGATATGCCAATTATCTTGCATTTGTCGTGTTCCTTAGGTGCCAACCTCGTTTCCAGAGTATCAAAGACCTGGGAACGAGGTTGCCTAAGTGCATGAAGAACAGAGACAGGAAAACAGGGACATGTCTTAGAACTAATGGCACAACGCGCCATATGTCTTAAGCCTTAATGACTTTTCGACTTCATCTCAGTAAATATTCACCAATATTAACTTCACCTTCGGTGAAAAATTTTTTAGTTCGTGCGTGAATATCACAGAGACATGGTGAAGTGTCTGTCTAAGGGCTTACGACACAACACAGTAATGACGGACCTTCCGATCTCAAGTGCAACACTGAATTTAGCTAGACTACCATGCTTTCACAACTGTGCAGTTCAACTTTTGCCCAGCAGGCTGCTATTGTCTTCTGAGACAAAGAAGTTACGAAGCTACTTGCTGCAGGTCACTGACTTTTATTTTATTCTCTTTCGTCTGATCAAGGCGCACCTTTCCCTCTTGGTCAATCCTCCTGAAAATGGTTTTATTTTTTCATTCTGTGTTCTCCAACACTACAGTTATAAACTTTTAGCCAAGGTTAACGACGGTCAACAAATTTAATATAGAGCTGAGCAGCGGGGGCGTATCACTAAGAAACAGTCATATGTAATTCTACTGTCGGCTTTCAACCCGTTCTGATGATAATGGCACTTCAGTCTTTTTAAGCTGATAACAAGTTACTCACCAACGTGTCATTGATTAATGTCACTAGATATGCTTTTATTTTGTTTCCACCTGAGCGAAAATGTCTACACTCGTTAGAATAAATTCTGCTGACAGATTTTCATATAAACCCTAAATTGCCAGAGTTCAGTATTGAGGAATAAACCTTGCAATGTTTATGATCGAGTGCGTGGATAAATTTAAGTTCAATGCAAATTATTAAGCCAAACGAAAATTACTTTCCTTTGAAGACCAGTGAAAATACTGGGACGTACCTTCCAATGTACCAGTTCTTTTTCGCATTTTTTTAAAGTTTAGCTTCTAGCATGTGCCGAAATTAACTTGTCAAGCTTTGTCCCTCGTTTATTTGGTAGATTATTATTTTCAAGTGTTGAGAACGAAAAGTTAACGAGACTTATCTTTTTAGGGTTCACAAATTTCGGTCTCATTAGTTCGGTAGCTTTCTCACAGCAATGCACTGCCGTTAAATTCAAATGCATGTTCTAGTCGTGGAAGATCAAACCTAGTTATGTAATTTTCAGCGTTACCATTGCAAGCCGTAAACGAAACATCTTTCAACTCCTCGTGCAGAATTAGCAGCGCCTTAGGTTATGGAAAACTAGTCAGATTTAGTTCAGGATCTATTCTCGATTTTAATTTAACCTTTGCGGCGTTTCTCAGTCCTCTTAAGGTCATATGGAATTATCTTTGGGAAATTGAACTTATTTTCATGAAGTGTTATAATTCTTCAATACAACTCAGTACAGGTGCTAAGGCGGAAATTGACCAATCAGAGACCGGTTTGACGTTGGTCAGCGGCGTCTTTATCGCTATCCAGTTGTAAACAGTTGCCGTTTTTCTCCAGAGAAAATGCTAATGCTGGATATTTCGGCAGGATCTGCCGTCATAGGCAGTATGAGATCAAGCCAACGTTTCTAGCGTGCATGCAGCTTTCGTGCTCGCCTAACTTGTGAGATCTTAGGCGGTCATGTTTGTATTTTGGTGCAACAGCGGGGATCCTGTTTCTATTTGGCTGTGTTCGACCAATGGCCTCTGGTGATGATTCCGTAGCCAGAAGCAGCGTTTTATTGTCGCCGCTTTCATGCCGTAATCAATTGTCCCCAGAATGGAAAGCGGCTGCAACGACAGATCAAAGGATCTATTTTGTAAAGTAAGTGAAATCAGAGCCATTGTTGTTGTTTTAGTCTGTATTTGAAAACGCTGAAGAGCTGGGCAGTCATGCTTCCGACTGAAAAGCTTCGTTTAATCCAAGCTTCACCTCAAATTATTATTCTAGTACAATAAAATTAAATCATTCGCATTCCAATCCCTAATGAAATATTTTAGCGTTTTAACTTTGTTTTGTATTTTCAAATTTGCGACACAAGGACAAGTTGAAAATTCGGATCGGCGGAGGAAATGTGATAGTTTCCGTCGCCAAGTGTATACTTTTGAGTGGTTTCCTGGGAATCTTGTTTGCAATCATTATTTTTGTCGAGGCTTCATTCTCATTTTCGGTCGTCAAAATTATCGGTTCATGTGTCAGCTATAATTCGAGCACTTTGTTTTGTATTTTCAAATTTGCGACACAAGGACAAATTGAAAATTCGGATCGGCGGAGGAAATGTGATAGTTTCCGTCGCCAAGTGTATACTTTTGAGTGGTTTCCTGGGAATCTTGTTTGCAATCATTATTTTTGTCGAGGCTTCATCCTCATTTTCGGTCGACAAAATTATCGGTTCATGTGTCAGCTATAATTCGAGCACCTGGACTTATTAGCACAAACACTCGATCGCACCAATCTGCAAAACCCTTTGCTCTATTTTGATGCCATGTCTATTTACACCATTTGAAACTGACAAGTGGATGTTCTATTTTAATTTGCATTCAGCCAGCGAACAAGGTCAACACATTGGCTTCCGCCGCCTGAATTTTGGGTCACCAAACTGGGTCTTCCGTACGGATGGGAAGCGGCGTTAGACAGCCAAAACAAGAGATACTACATCAAGTAAGCACATGAATGAATAAATCTTTAATCGCTTTTAAGAAATTCATCCACGCGGAAAATATCATGAAGAATCCGATATCAGTTTGTTTTAGGCAAAGCTCGTGCTCGTGTTTAAAATCGCAAGGCAGGTGTATTAATGTAAACGGCTCACACGGGGAATGTTTGGTATATTTACCGAAAGAAGTATAGTCTGCTTTCCCGCAGAGTCGAATAAAAAGTATGTTTTAATTTTGTTAGCAATTGGAATTTCAAGTTGTTCAAAGAAATGAATATGATATAAACAACATGAAGCTTTAACTATTTTACCCGGTTATTGATTTCACCACAACTCGCTCGTAATATTCACTTTTAAATCTATAGCTTCCGTATTACTGTTCTTAGAGATGTCATCAAATGGCTGTGCACCGAAACTTTGCATTTCCGTGACATCTGAATTGTTAGATGCACATCTAAACTTCTTCAGTCCTTTATCAATTCTAACAATAGAAGTATTGACTTGAGCATTACCCAGTCATGCATTAACCTTACCTGATATTAAATGCAAAATGGTTTTGGCTTCTATAAGTAATGCTTGGTTAATGTTTTTTTTTTCACAAAGCTTCGGCTGCAGTAGTTTAGACTGAAGTGTCAAGTTATCTCTCCCTTGTTTAAAATATTTTACTTACCGCGATCAGGCCAAAATGCATAAAAATAATATCAATAAACCTTACAAAGTTTTACATGCAAGTGAGAATTTTAAAGTCTAGTCAAAACGTTTAAACAAGAAGGGATGAAGACCAGACAACATTTGTCAAACAACAGCAACCATGACAGCGGCTTCATGTTAGTCTGGAATACATGTAAATATTTTGAAGTATTCCTTTTACATGCAGAATACGGATAGGATACTTTTTTACCAAACTTAGCAACTGGTGATCTCCAGCCTTTTCCTTTATTAAAATTAGCCAGTATTTTGCAACCTTCTCAAATGCACCTGCAGCTGGCGATTTTGCTATGGACTGTCAATATGAGAGTAAATACATGTATACGAATTATTACCCTTATATGTGAACTGCGGAAGTAATATGAAATGATGATGACCATCACGGTTAGTGATATCAAGTTAAGGAGCTGTAAAAGAACAACCTGAAAAAAAAAAATCAGGCTTGCACTGGTATCACAGAGCTCATGATCTTGTTCAAGCCTGAATTTTTTCCAGGTGGTTCTTTTATCAGCTGCTTAAGTTGATATCACTAGCTGGTCGCCATCCTTTCAGATTGTCGATAAGTCCTGCCAACTTAACCCAAGAACCCCCCCCCCCCGCCCCCCGGCAGGTCAGGGAACCCGAATCTCTTGCTCTCGTCTAAGTACTAAAGTATTTTGAGAGGGCTGGGCTTGCTTTAACTTCAACTGTTATTGGTTGTATAGATCACAACCTGGATGTGGTTATAACAAGTAAAATAAAATTAAAATGTTACTGTTAGATTGGTTCTCTGGATATTTTTCGTGAGTCTTAAGTTTGCAAAGTGCAATTATGACAGACTTCCTGCACATATATTAGAACTGACTCTTTTAAGGTAGTGTCAAATGGTTCAACCTCTCTAGTGATCAACAAGCAATTTCATTACATGGTGCCAGACAAGTCTTGAAAACATTGTTCCAACACTTTTGAACAAAAACATAATCATGTAACTTTGAATGGTATTGTGCCATTTTATGAATCTGGCATTAAGCCGTGTTGAAACATTTGGGCTTGGTAAGCAAATGCTGTGCCAGTTGCTTAAGTTGCTCAATTAATTTTAATGCCAAAAACATATGTACATTTCCTTTTCGTTATACTTGTAATTTGTAATGTGCATTTGATCATGTATGTATGTTAATTTGTGCAATATTAAGTAATAAATATTATTATTATTATTATTATTATTATTATTATTATTAAGGTGATTCCCCAGAAAAAGAATCTGCCATAGATTTGTAATGAAGCTTGGCGTAAATATTCAACAAATCATGTAGGGCCTAAAATTGCAATAAAAATGGGGGGTTACCATGCTCGTTTTAGTGGTATACTGCTGTCGAATACAGTGTTAAAGGCATTTTCCGGCAATAAACGTGCAAAGCCAATATGCTCAATATTCAACTGCAGATTGATATTTCATGTATAGGTTGACTTTGTACATAAAATTATGTATAGTCATCTGTGTTGTGCAAACCATGGCTGAAAAGCTTCAAATTTACTGGAAACTCAAAAAGTAGACGGTGACGAAGGTAGTAAGATTGATGTGCGGTCCTCTACCCTAAATGGCTTTTTTCATAGGATTTTTTAAACTGTGCAAAATCTGATCATAGATTTTTGCTAACTTTTTTATTTTGCTTTGGGAACACTGCCTGATTGAGTTTATACAATAAAAAATGGGGGTCACGATGCTCGATTAGGAGAAAACGACCATTTATTTCTCTAAACAACTCAGTTTTCATAGAAAACCTACCAAGTTCCAAAACTGCGCGCACTGGTACACGCGCTAATCACGCGAAAAATGATGCGCAGATAGGATGCACAATGCAATTGAATGGAATCACCTTAAGGACGGTGCTTCCTTTTGTTACTGCACATGCGTTCTGCACATCTCGGGATATTTGGGTTTCTTAAAAAATTTTCCTACTAATACAACAATATTATTGCGCGTTTTAAGACTATGTGGAGAAAGTAGATCTTAGCAGGGGCTATTAGAATGCAAAAAGAAAATTGGGGGTAACCATGCATTTTTCAGAGACAGTTGAGTTTAAATTTCGAAACTAATTGCCATACATTCTTTGTATTTTAACACTTTTTTGCAATTATGGTTGCTTAATTATATCTCTGTTAAATGCATGGATACCCACATTTTTCTTTTTGAATTCGAATTACCCTTGCTAAGATGTACTTAATTCCCTCATAGTCATAACCTTTGCAAAAATACATCTGTATTAGGAGGCACCATCCTTAACAAGCCCAAAGATTATCTGCACTGAGTAAGTGACTGAAAGTTTGCAAATGAGTTTGAGCTAGTTTGGTAGCTTTAAAAAAATTTATAAATGGTTACCTGTAAATGGATGCAGCACTCCTCTCCCCCCATTGTCACACTGTCATGCTTGTTTGTATCTGGGTAGAATTGGAACAATTTTAAATGTCGCATTTCACACATCACATGTCACATAATCTAAACTAGTTAACAGCATTGAAAATCATGGATGTACTTGTATCTTTCCTCTTTAAAGCCATGTAACAAGAACAACAACACGAGAAGACCCAAGATCAGAAGCTGATCAAGCAACCCATCTCCACATGGTAAACAGTGAGCTTACATGTAACCCTCATCCCTTTTCTTTGTAAATTGTGGTTCAATCCTACACGCAATATTCTGTCCTTGCATTTACTGACACTTAATCAAGTGAAATTTACTTTTGATCTATAATGTACATGTAGCTGGCTGGGAAATTAATTTAAATGGTGAGCCAATAAATAACTTCATTCAGTTTTGAGGAGACAGCCATAAGATAAATTATCAATGGGTGCATATTGAGTTTGGCAACTCTCTTCTCTGGTGAAACATGATTTCTAATTTGAGGGTATAACTGCTTAATACTTCCATCAAACTCAATAAGTACTGTCCGAGTTTGTGAATGAGTGTCTTCTGGCTTTCCACAGTAATCTTTTGGACTTTCGAAGGAAATAGTGGTCTTCCAAGCTGAAATCAGTTAGTAGTTGTCTTAATGTTGGAATCTAATGGTACAGCAACAATAACACTTAAAAATAATCTCTAGCATGATTTTTAATTCAATTGAATTGAGTTGTGCCAAAAGGTATTAGCACAATAAGCTCTCAGTGTGAATTAGCACACTGTCAATAAGTGCATGCTCGTCTCTTTTTAAACCACTAAAAGACTGATCCTTGTGTTCACTTCTTAAGCAGACTCCATCGCAGGCTAGGAGGATAGAACTTGTCAGAGATGCAACTATAGGTATGAAAACAAACCTTACTCAGGCCTAACTAATGATGAACCATTCAGAGCGGGAGAAACAAGCTGTCAAATCTTTAAAATAAATAAGTTTTGAACATTGTAAAAATTTTCAATAAAGAGGGTTTTCTTGTGATGTCATGGCGGTCATGTTGGAGGCATAAAACAATATTTTCTCCCTTGGGAAATAGATTCTGTTTTTATGCAAATAGTATTTATTGTTTTATACCTCCGACATGGCCGCCTTGAAAACTCTCTGTAAAGACAGCAAAAAAAGGGTGGCTACCGCGGCTTTCAGTTACTCAGAGTAAAATATATTACGTGAAAATTCAAGCTACTTTTCTACGTCTGAATTGCTGCCTACTTTCTTTGAAATTAGAAAAGACAATCAAGCAACTCTAGAAAAAAAGAACTGCAAAACATCCAAGTGTAGAATGCGCCGATCAATTCGAAACTTCAACATCCCCCCCCCCCCCGGGGCATACCCCGGGCATTTGACTGTGCATCGTGCCCGGGGAGGGGGGAATTTGAACGTTGTGTTTGAAGGGTGGGGAATTTGAACCGGAGTTATCTCTTGTTCTGATGTAATACGCCCGTGAGTTTTTCAGTTTTTTCAGGGTTTGATGGATTTACAAGACAGAATTTCCCCATTGTCAGTGAATAGCTCTTTCAAAAGAGTCTTTAAAAGAAGTTTGGAGGTGTCATTACGGCATGTCTCTCTGAAAAGCGTGTAAAGTGTTTGATTGAAGACGAAATTTGTCTTTGAGGAGAGGTATTTTAGTAGTAATTGGTGGGGCATTTGAACGGCTTTTTTGCCCCGTGGGGAGGGAATTTGACCAAGCCAATCTTCAAAAGTTCAAATGCCCGGGGGGTTGCCCGGGGGGGGATGTTGAACTTTCGAATTGATCGGCGCATAAAGATTATCAAACTACAGGTCATTCGGACCACAGTCAATTTGAGTGTCGATCGTGGTTGAAGAAGACGACTTAGATTTTAAAAAGTGGAAAGATAAACCTTAAAAAAATTCTGTTTACATACCTTCAAGCCCGGTCGTTTTCCTTGCAATGCAAAATTTGCTAGCCATTATTGTCAAGAGCTAAGCTTGTCTGTTGAAAGCTCTGCAGTGGCTCCAGCACAAACATTTTCATGTTGTGTTGACGGTTGAAGCTGATATTACCGTTGTTTTTCCCAACGAAGGCAACCGTCACTCCCCAGGTGAGACAAAAAACGTTGAGAGTCGTAATTTTCTCCTGTCAAGCTTTCGTTTTCAAACAACATCAGTTTTAGCCAGGACTGAAAGGACTGAAAATCTTGTCCGCCATTTTGCTGAACTACATTGTCCGCGTTAGACTGGGGACTAATTCATTCTAAGAAGTCTTTCAATTGGCCAATAACAAAATAAGCAGTAAAAATTGGTGAAGGAAATCGCACGGATTGCGGGAAGTATGACATTTCAGTCTGGTTCCGTGTGAGGCAAGATTTTCAGCACGAAAAATAACTTCCTTCTCAAGAGACTGAAATTAAAAAAGAGGCTTCTACAGGAAAATATAATTAAATAAATAAATAAATAAAGGTATCGCACCCTTTACCTTCCTAGACTCTCCTATCACCCCAATCGTTCCGGGCCAGTGAGGTAGTTTTTTTCTTCTTATTTACTTTTTTTATTTTTTAAGATGAGGAGTTTCTACAATGATACCCAGCCCTCGTAAGTGTAAGAATCAATAGAGAAGCCTAAGGAAACAAGGTCTGGAAATATGATTGACAAAGTAATGAAAAAGTTAAAAAAGTCATGCAACAAGTTCTGCCCACCTTGGTGCTGAACTGCATTTTACAATCAGGTCAATACATGTTAATAGAAATTCTTTGTCTTTTAGGGTTTGGTTTTGTTGCAGGAAGTGAAAAACCGGTGGTGATACGCTCTGTCATACCAAGTAAGATACTGGCAGTGAATTGAGTTATTTTATATTTTATGAACATAACGATAAATAAAAGAGGAAACATCCTGGTACATTCTCCAAATGCTAATGAAGAATCGTTCAACATGCAAACTGCCCTTCGCAAGTGTGGAATACATACAAAAGTTACGTAATTTAGCCCTTAGGCAAAAACTGTTGAATCAAAGTGTGTCTCTTTTCGCCCTAGATTCAAACCGTAAAACATTTTGTGTGGTTCACACATTTGAGTTTGAGTAAAACACAATTTGCGACCATCCAATGGATAGGTTTTGTGCTGTACGTTATGCAGTGTTATTTCTTTATCAGCTACATTGTTTGAACTCAAATTTTGGTACCATTGAGGACGAACAGGGTCAGTTGAAATAGACGGAGTACGAGTGTAAACTGAAAATCTGATTTGTTGCAGATGGACCGTCTTATGACAAGTTGTTTGCTAATGATCAAATCCTTAAAGTAAATGGCAAAGATGTAAGGGATGCCCCACAAGCTGAAGTCATCAGTCTCATAAAGTATGTATTAAAGTTTGGTTAATCAGACCTGATTGGTTAAGTGTCGTACGTAAATAAGCGTGGTTTTGTTTTCGTTTAGGGATGCTTCTGGTCGTATTGAGCTCGAAGTGGTAGCAAGTGAAGATGTACAAGACACTAAAAATCAGGCAAGTAATTTTTTGGGGGGCAAGACAAATTTTGTCTTAGCTTAGTGCACTTCAGTCATTTAGGTTTCTGTAACAGTATAAAAATAGCGAAAATAGAGTTTTTATGTGGGTGCTTAACTTAATACAAATATACATCCCTATTCTAAGAATTGGGAATACGAACTATTTACCAGTGAAAATGCACCACCTTGCTTCTATAGTGTGCGCTCAGTACAAATGGGTGTATGGGCCACTTGAAATTTCTTGGGAAGCGATCTCAACCTGTTTTGTTGTCACTGTTTTCTCGAGTAGAGGGCAGTAAAAAGATTCATTCTTTGTTTGTTTGTTTGTCTTTGTTTTGTTTTTCTTTTTCAAATGCGCGGAAGGGTCCCAGAGCTGCTCAACGTTAACCCGACTAATCGAACAAGAATGAAAGTCAGTGAGAGTGGACGAAAGCAAGAGACAATGGGAGTGTGTGAGAGATACAGGACACCAACGAAAGCGACCGTGTTTGAACTCTCGTTAACTCTCAGACTTGGAATTTAGTTTATGGAATTGAATTCGGAGAGGCTGGACACGAAGGGCAGCCGTACTTTTATGATGATCTTTGTCTTGTTATTCTGGCATGTTCTTTTAATTTTTCTTTTTCTTTTTTCTCTCAGCGTAATCGGAAATCGTCCCTCATGAGTCGAACCACGAGACAACGTCGGCGATCCACCCCAGTGTCTGTGCGTTTTGCTGATGAGTCCGCATTGGTACAGGTCATCGGTCCCATGGAACCCGTAAGAAGAGTACGTTGAATGTAGACAGCGGTGAAAACTGCAAAGCGCACGCAAGTGTTTACAGTTGGGAAATAAGCTTGAAGTTAAAAATAAGGTTTATACTAAAAAGTTACGCGGGTTGAAATGTTGATAATTCGATTTGTTGGCTGAACTGATTTAAGATTGCCACTGCATTTTCGGTTATGTCTTAAGTTTGGACGTTTTCTTTCACGATTTGTCGTACTGGAAAAGATTTTTGTTATCTTCTTTCTGCGTCTGCAAAATTGCCAAATTTTCCTGAGACAAAATCTGCCAGCTTGTCATTTTTTATGTTAAACTTTAATTCGTTGTCTCACCTGCTCTTGTTGTCGTCCAACAGTCTTCAGTACCACTCATTCCGAATGTCTTGAAAGTGTTCCTGGAAAATGGCCAGACGCGTTCATTCCGCTACGACTCCAATACGACTGCCGAGGTACTTTGTGTACTGCACAGTCGATAATAAATAGCCCTTAATAATAATAACTTCAGTATTATCGTGTCTTGTTATCTAGCTTACACAGTTGTAAACTAATTGGGGACACCTAACTACCTATATACTTAAATAACATAGTGTTACACTTTATAGAGCGCTTTTCGAATGACTGTCTTAAAACCAAAACCAAAGTAATTACATCAGCCAATCGCGACGAACACAAATTACCCAATGAACCAATCAGAACTCGAAGCAAATACATGTAACGGGCGCCAAGCGCGGGAAAACGCGTGAGAGGGTTGCCGAGCAAGTCGCGATTGGTTTGAGTTTTACTTCTGATTGGTCGAGAAAGTGGCGCGAGATTTTTTCACCAATCACAAAGCGAAGTAAAGCAAAACCAAAGCAAAACGCGAACTACTTTCGACAGTCAATTGAAAACCGCTCTAATTAAGTAAGTAAGTAAGAAACTTTAGTTACGAGTCTATACCATCTAGCCTGGGAAAACCCATACTAACTTGGGGACATAAAATAACTAGATACTAAAAATAAAATAGAAAAAAATCTAATAGTACTATGAAAATCTAATACTAATCACACTAATCTAATAAACTAGTAGTAGCTAATCTGATAATCTAGTAATTGAATAATAAAGTGTAAAAGTTGATAGTACTCGCCCTTGTGGTATGAGCAGTCACATGCACTGACTGGTTCTCAACTAAGATCCTTCTAGAAATTAACTTACTCACGATTCAGGTGTTTCCATAAATTAAACAACAACAATAACGATAAAGAAAGCAACAGAACTCTACTTAATCTAGTCGTACCAGTGATGGAGAGTTCACTATCAAGTCTGCGCTATGAACTCGCGTACGTTTCAATTTGCAAGAACAATAAAAAGCCTAGTTTCGAATCCGAGAACATTAATCGTGTCAGTAAGGTTTCTCACAAAAGGTGCTACTGTGGTAGAGAAGGATAACTAATTCAAATGTTTTCTTTTTTCATGTACAGGAAATATTTCAATCCTTTGCTTCAAAGCTCGATGTGAGGTTAATGGAACACTTCAGTTTGGTGTTAAGCGGTCCAAAGAAAGGACAAATCTCGTACATTCAAAACCACGAGAGAGTCTCTGAGGTAAACCTCTTTAACATTATATGTTGGTTGGGTGTTTATGTTTGAAAAACTTTCTCCTTGTTTATCTTGTCGTCGACGTCGTCCCCACTGCTACCCCTGTCGCCGTTATGGTCCTGCAGATCAGAGTACGAACTCCCGCAAGTAAGAGTTTTGAGATCCAGTACGCATGCTTCAGATTATTACGGAGCCTAAATCCTAAGTCTACTAATCAGCAACAGGAAGGAGTAAGGATTCTGCCAACGTCTGCCAACTCAAGCTTAAAGAATCACTTAAGTGGCATTCACACTAGCACCAAGCATGTTTATAGCAAACATGTTTAAGTGAAACATGTTTTCCTGAACATGTCATAGTTTGTAATTGCACTGTTCGCATAAGGTGTCAGTTTCAAACACGCTTCACATCCGGTTCTACATGTATATAATCTATGCTGTTTACAAACACGTATAAATTCTTGATAATTACACTTTTAAAACCTAACAATGGAGCTGTTGCCGATTCATTCTGTAGTTTAATCACTCTTCCCAAGCCCTTTAGAGGCGAAAGGCCTTTCAGATCATTGCAAGAAGAGAGGTTCTGTGCAATCGTTGGTAGAAACTATTCCATTTTCGACAAGCTCAGCACTTTATTGCGGTTGTCTGATTAGGTTTTTGTCCTTTTAGAAGGGCTTGCACGGTTCTGCATCATCACAAATGACTGCCCATGTATCTCGTCATCAGCCCATATATGAAATAAAAATTTTGTCTCATTGCAGCCCCAATTAAAGATCTTTCGGCACCGTCGCTTCCTCTCCCTTCTCGGCTGCTATGTTTAACATGTTTCGTCTGACCTAATCTGCGTTCACACTAGCACCGAAGCACGTTTATAGCAAACATGTTTGAATGAAACGTGTTTTTCTAAATATGTTTGTAATTGCATTGTTCACATAAGGTGTCAGTTTCAATGACGCTTCTAATCTCGTACCCAGATCTCTTGTGGTCTCTTGTGTCCACTAGAGATCTGGGTACGAGATTATCACGCTTCACGCCCAGTTTTATATAATTTATGGGGTTTACGAACACGAATAAATTCTTGATAATTACACTTTGAAAACCGAGGAAGCTGGTACTTGCTGTTGCATCCCTTCTGTAGTTCGCGAAGGGCCCTTCAGATCATTGCAAGAAGAGAGGATTTGTACAATCTTTGGTACAAAATATTCCATTCTCTGATTGGGTGTTTATCCTTTTAAAAGGGCTTGCGGAATTCTGAATCATCACCAATAACTGCCCATGTATTGCGTCATCAGTCCATATACGAAATAAAAAATTTTATTTCATTGTTAGCCCCAGTTGAGGATCTTTGGGGCACTCACCTCCTCTCCGTTCAGCTGCCATGTTTAACGTATTTCGTCTAACCTAGATGGAAACTACACACTTAACACGGTGAAACATGGTTCATTCGTGATCAGAGTAAACAAGTCTCGGCCTAGTGTGAATACGTTATTAATCTTGTTATCGTACTCAGATCTGGACCCCATTATCACGACAGCCCTTATCGTCATCGTTAGCACTGTCGTTATCATTATTGTCGTCGTTATCACCATACGTCGCCATCGTCGTCAACGTCGTCGTCATCATCATCATCATCATCATCAATCATCATCAACATCATCATCATCATCATCATCAGCGGCTGTCATCTTGCTGTACAAACTCTTAACTGAATTTCTTTAACAGCTATGAGGAATTTCCCATTAAAGAGAATGGGCTCTTGTTCTGTGACTTCTTAGACAGGAACGTAAAGGTGTAATCAATATCTGACTGTACATGAATGTAGGCATTTTTCTCACCACACGCCTTAGATGGCTTTGGCATTGAAATCATACTTATTTTTTAATTGTTTTGTTTAAACAGATTTACACCAATCGAAACTGCAGCAGTGTAAACTGTTTGTGCAAGCTAAACATCGCGTTAGTATGTTATTTTAGTTTCTTCCTTGACTATTTTTATATTTCATTCTCTACTATCCTTATTGATTAGGTCGTCTCTTCCTTATCCCTGCCAGTCACGTTGCTGTGTTTACGTATGATGTGGTACAGTATACAACTTGAGCGTCATTTTCACATTGTATAAGTCAAAGCTTCTTCATCAGTACTGAAGGAATCTTCAAACTCATTTAGGGTTGAACTTATACAATGTAGGAAGTCAAGATTTATTTTCAGTACGCATATTGCTAAAAAAGTGTACTTTTCTTACCTACTTTTTTCCTTCTGCCTTTGTTTATATCTGTATTATTTTAAAACATTGCCAACAAAAACCTTTACGTCATTAAAAGTTACAATTACTAATCAATTATCGGAGAGGTCAAAAGTGGCTTATAAATTAAGGTGAGCTTGCCAGAGCATTTAAATAAGGACATAAACGTCGTGGACGTCACCAGAGTTCAAAATTCACCACAAGCTTCGTTTCTACGATTTTT
>Ga0126336_10000018_pt1 | contig 30500 bp, 20 predicted proteins | sample SidCmetagenome_FD_92530 | JGI IMG/M metagenome (GOLD analysis project Ga0126336, IMG submission 92530) | Coral microbial communities from El Islote,Puerto Morelos, Mexico - Siderastrea C C metagenome | ecosystem: Host-associated > Invertebrates > Cnidaria > Coral | place: El Islote,Puerto... | reverse complement strand
TTTTTTGAAGCCGTTCAATAAACTCGCAGATCGTGTTTTATCGGGTCTAAAACCACTCGGCTACGCCTCGTGGTTTTAAACCCGATAAAACACTCCTGCTCGTTTATTAAACAGTACATGATAATAATACTATTACAATCACTAGTTTTAAAGGCAAAAGTTTTAAAGGCAAATTTATCAGCTACGTTTTTGCAAAGAATTGTTTTTAAATTAAGGAAATAACAGTGTATGTAGTGTATATTTTATAAATTAATCTTTCTGGACACCACTGTTTGTATCAAGTCATTTCATATGAATACGTCTTTTATAAAAAATCCATACATATATATCAATAATATTACACAATTGTTCACTATAAATCGCTATTTACTTTTGAAACCTCCTTCAGTAAATTAAATTTTAAAGCGAACATTATTATTTAAAGGTGTTTTGTAATAAAATAAACTTAAAAATGTAAAGTAACGTAACAGTACAAGCTATGTATTTAGTAAAACAAAGTTGCATTGTTTTTTCAATGCAAATTGTGCATAAGGAAAATATTTTGTCAAAAAAAAAAATCATGCATCGGGCTGTAGCCAAAACAAAAATTCTTGCACAGGAAATGGGCCAAAAAAAAATTCTGGCAGGCTAAAAATCCCCCACCCCCCTTCCCATCACTTTTCTAATGGTCCGTCCCTAACGGCAGAACAGGCAGTTGTTTCGGATGTATTTGGTATCTCTCGAAAGCTCAGTAAGTTGTCATCCCTTATACTAATTGGTTCCAAGCCAGACTTACAACCGTTTTTTTTTTCGTGCAGATAGCCAAGTTACTTGTGAGCAGTGTTATTTTCGAAGGGTTGTCGCTAACTTTCAGAATTTTCCAACAACTGTCAAATTTTATTACTCAAGACCATCGAAGGGTCGCTCTCTTTCGGGAGGTCATTCTTTTCGCAATTTTACGGTTCCATGCATTTGTGGCCCTTTCAGGAAGGCTATCATTTCCATTAGCTGATACAAAAGAACGATTAACGAAAGGTATAATAAAGTTAAACTGTATTTTAAGAAAAATAATAAAGTTTTGATTGAGAAGTGACCTCCCGGGGAGTCCTGACGTCACATTTTGGAATTCTTTTAGTGTTTCACCAAGAAATAAATGTCAGATAGATTCTTTTAATTCCTAACCGAGAAAATATTGACTAATTTTACTTCAGTATATTTATCCAACAGATAAAATAAAAACATTACACCTATATCACTCAAATCGATGCAATTCCTTCAATTAAAAAGGAAAAGATGAAAAAAAAAAATAGTAAAAAACTTTTAGGACTCCAATATTGCACCTCTCGTGTTTTTGCCAAGGTATGTTTAGTGAATACTGCTGATTAAAACTTGATTTATGAGCATTTTTGCGACCTAATTCTAAAAATCACGATTCAATATTGTCGTTAAGTAAAAGGAAATTATTCTGTCGCCGTCGATCTGATAGATAACTCCCAATACACTTAAACACAAAAGGACACTCATAGTGACAATGGTAGATTAATACCGTTTAGAGAGACTAAACGGATTATTTTGTTTTCAAGATAAAATCTCTAATTGATGCTTGTATTTAATAGCTTAACGAAACCACCAACTTTGCTGGTGCCTTTTACGTTATCTCGAGTGCCACTACTGAGAGCCGATGCTAGCAAGAACAGATAATCAATTTTTAATTTTCTCACTAGAGCATAGTACGAGATTTTCAGTACTCAGAAGTCGAGGAATACAACGAATTGGCAGCCTTTGATTTCTATTGAAATGTTTTGTTTTGACAGCTAGAAAGAAAAACAATAAATAATTGATTCTTAGACATTCCTTTGCAGTTGCCGCTCTTGAAAACAACTTTTGTTCTCAGTACTTTCGACTGGTTGTTCTTTTTACACTTCGAGTCAACTTTTCACATGAAAATGACCACGTTTACCTCTTATTAACAGGAGAATATTCAAGCGAGTACGAGAGGATGAAACCCTCGAGAAATCTGACCATAAAGACCAGTTAACTTTTGTGTCTATTACCACCAAAAAAAAAGCAAATGGTTTAGGAAACAAATGTGAAATGTGAAAACAAATGTGTTTGTAGATTTGGGATTAAGTTTGCCATTGAATTAGAGCATGGTTAAGATTGCACTCGCGAGGACCTTTTTCTAGCTAAATTACATTTGATATTGAAATTAATTCTTATATACCGTGATATCGTGGCGAGATGCTTAATTATTTTTGTAATATTTGCATTGTGTTGTGACTTGAAGTCAGGAAGTCTAACAAAACAAATTTATTATGATCGATCGTGTCATTGATATGTCTAATTAATCTATAAAAGTTTTGCTCCTGCTGAATAGATGCCAATATGACAGGAGCATACTTTTTAGAGAAATATACACGAAAGCGATAAAGTTATCCGAAATTATGTCAGGATAGAAAATATCAGTTGCATTGAATCTTACATAGAGCCTTCCGTTCAAAGTCTTGTTGGCCGCATCCGTCACTGATCGGAAACTAGAGATATGGCCCAGTCACAGAAAGAAAGACTTTCGGCCCGTACAGTTAGCGTACGGCTACTGAAAACGTTTACTCTTGACTAATGAAAGAGTTTTAATTTGAAAATAACGTTAACCAGTCGTGTCAGAAAAACCAAGGACTTGAATAAGTACATACGGTCATTTACGGTGCCTGTTGGTACAAGAATGTTCGTGGCTTGTCTTTGGAATGACAATCGATTTTTTAAACTTTTTGACATTACAGAATGGAGGTAAAGAATGACATAACTTATTATCCTTTTCTATCGCCAGGAGGAAATCTACAAAGATCAGAATCTTCTTGCGATGCTGATATGTCAAAATCCTACGTTTAAGGAATCAAAGCCGACCTTTTTCACTCGGCTCAAGATGACCCCAGCCTATTTCGGTATTGTCTTCTTTCCTTTAACTACTTTTATTATAGATGATGAACGGCAAGGTCACTGTCGGAATTTTATATATGGCGCCTCTGGTCTTGGAAAAAAAAAAGAACACAGACGCAAACTGTTATTCAGTTGAAAGAGCTCCTTGCATGCAATGAAGTTGCAAGCTTATATGTTGAATTATACCAAACACATCTTAATAGCTGGGTTGTATATTTATCTTTAACTCCGGGCGTATTCTATCTCAGCGCCGGGCTCAGCGCATTCTTTTGTTGGATATTTTGCCCTTACAACGTACAGTGACAAATACAACAAATCAACGCACCTGACTTTCCAACATTTCTTGATCCTAGCAACGCAATTTTGGCATCTGTCTGTTTGTACGAATCCCTCCTGGTCAACATTACGAAACTATGGCAGCTTTCGCAGAGATGCGCGGAAAGGTTTTGAGAACAGACTCCAAAGGAGCAACTACATTCCCTTAAGCGCAGGAGGTCTGTAAAATAATTTCAATCCCATTCAAGCATGTTTAGCTTGAACGTCTGACCCGAGAGAGTTAACAGTGAGCACAGATCAGGCGGGTGTGACAGCAATCAAGTTATGACCTTGTCATTCAAATTCGGAGTTATTAGTTTTGTTTTCCCTTTGTTTGAAGTACTCCGCTCAAGAATAATTGATGCAGGAGATGACATCGAAATTATTTAGAAAAACAAACCAAAGTAATCAGTTGATAACCATAAAATCACTTTTAAGGGATAAATGGCAACTATAGGTCAGTCCGTGGTTTGACAGTGATTTGCACGATCAGTTAGTTAATTGATTTCCATAACAGCTTATCGGTGATTAAAAAGACATTTTGTGAGAACACACGATCTTATAAATTATTAGAACAATAAACGTTTACGTAATTAAAATAATTGACTTGCTAATAAGCTTTTAAGCTCAAAACCTGTTGTAATCCTGTTTAAGCCCGGGGGTAAACAATATTTCACTTCTCCTCATACATAATCAAGCTAAAAAGTCGGCGGAATTAAAAAGCGATTACTGGGGCGAAATTTGGTCGAGAAATTAAAATAGATTCTCCTAAGCGTTGTTCTTTTAGAAATGTTTGGAGAGCAGAAAGGATGTTGACACTGCAGTGCCGTTGTCACGTTTGTCGTTTTATTAGCAAAATCAGTTGTCAAAAGGTTAGTCGGTCAAAGCACTTATCAAAGTTGTCTTTGTAAGCCCCCTGAAGAGAGTCAGTTAGTTTTCTTTTTGTTTTCTTTTGCTCTCCTTACTAGATGGTACTCGCCTGCCCCCGTGGTTGCTACGTCCCTGTCATTGTGAAAAATTATCTATTCCGCTTTATCAATGGTTAAACCAGAAAGAATAGGAGAACAAAAAAACAAAACAAGAAAAAGAAATAAATTTGCCAGGGCCAGAGTCAGTTGTGTAAAACGACTGAACCAACAATTTCTTAGAACAGTGTGGCCATTTTAATGACCTGTCAGCCGCTTAAAATTACTCATGCTCAGTTCTGTTCCTGGCTAAATGCCTCTGACACTGGGCCAGGGTAGTTATTCCGGGACGAGCAGTTCAAAAATAATACTTTTGTAAATAAAATCTTTTTATGCTTGCTTGTTGAAATCGCCCAATCGACATAAGGGGCAGTGGAAGAAAGGAAAAAAATTATGATGTGGCAGCGGTGGGATTCGAACCCACGCCCCCGAAGAGACTGGTGCCTTAAACCAGCGCCTTAGACCACTCGGCCACGCTACCAACTCGTGTACAAATTGAGTAATTTTTTAAACAAGTTTTGTGGAATCTCTGGCTTGAGGCGTGTCCATTTTTGGTTTTGCGGGATCTTATTTTTGTGATGTTTAACCGACAGTTATTTTGTGAGACGGAAGTTCAACTTGTGCATAAACAAAATTGTTCTTTTCAATTTATCGTCGGAGCTTGTTCGGCTCTGCGTACATTCAAACCGTACCTAAATCCAGCGATATCAAACCCGACATACACAATTAATTTATGCCACAGAAATATCACACCAATATTAAACTAACACTGAATAAAGGGAACTAAAATGGGAGCTATTAGAGACTGCTTTAACTTGATCTGTTAGGTGGCTATGAAACATATTTTGCGACCCAATAGAAACCTAAAACTAATAGCCAGTTTTGGACTCTCTTGATCTTGCCCCTCAGTGTTTATGTGTCTTGGAAAAAAAAAACCGTCTGAAATGATTCAAAGTCAAATTGTTATCCTCTGGATAATCACTCTTTTAGCACGGTTTGACCTTTAGACAGCAAATCTTCGTTTTGACTAAGTCCCCACCGCGGGGATAATAACAGGAGTCGCCGAGCCTTGACTAGTGTTCAAACTCTTGTTCTTGTCCGGTTTACTCTTACTACTTTTAATTTGGTCATTTCTTGCTGACTTTTCATCTCGTGTAACACGAGGTTTAGAGTAATTACTTGATATAGCCTTTTGGTACTGGGTGCTTATTTTCGAAACCTACCGAAAGAAGTTGAAGTAGTGCTTTGGAAGCGGGAACCGGGAGGAACCGGGTCTCGGACTTGCTCTTAATAATAGCGTCTCTCAAGTTTTGAAATCTCAAGGGTAGAAACCACACCAGCATATTTGCCAGGGTGTAAAATGGACATAATTATACTAACTAGCCACAGCGCGGAAGAGCACATCACACTGGCGATTAGCCTGCGTAGTAAGAGTTTCCGTGAGCTTTTCCGCACTTTTAAAGCATTTTTTTCACGTTTTTGGCCGCTAGGAAACGAATAAAAACCATCGCTTATCGGTCAAATGGATGCAGGAAGTTTGCCGAGGAAGCACCTTTTATAAATTGAGTTGAACTGTAACAAGAGATTATAAACTCTTGACCGTACCCATTTGATCGGAGTTAATTGAATTTTGCGTTTCTTACAATGCATGAATGCATGAACCCAAAACCAAATTTTGGCGAAAGACTGTCAAAGTTGTGATCTTTTCAAAGAGTGGTATTTTGCAAGATTGAGAAAATCTGTTTTAAAAATTGCAAAAATTAAAGCCACGAATATTTCACGCCCGACTAATGACCTTTGCTATCCATGGTTAGGTAGGTCAAAGCTACCAAGGAGAGCTTAACGTCCTAAGACAACACCTTTTTAAGTGGTATCAAGGTTTTTTTGCGTGCAGTGAGCCAGCTCCATTTAGATGAATGATATTTTTGTGATTTAAAATAGTTCTGACCAAGCTAAGAAAGCATTTTTAGCACATTAACTGAATAGTTCAATCAGTATAGGATCATCGTTTAAAACTTTAAATCTGGTATCAGTGGGGATAACTCCCTTTTTGACAAATCCTTGTTAAAGTTCTCAGAAAAAAATTCCAATTTATTTGATTACGGGAGGTTTAATCAGGAAAGTGCCACGTAACTGTGTTCGACGCCGTCAAGACTCACCTTGTTTCCTAGCAACTCCAATGACAAACAGACCACGGGCTCAGTAAAGTTGTTGAAAAGCAGGTTGACGTGAGTTTTGCCTGTCGGTCTAGAAATAAAATATAGACGGCAAACCGATCCTTGTGGCAGTAGGACGAGTAGATATCAAACAAAGGAACAAAACTAAGATATATAAAATAGATCAAATATACAGCTAGAAACTTGTCCAAGAGAACTATTGAGGGTTCACAAGATATCATTATAACGATATGAAAAACGCAACTTTAAGTGTGCAATACATGTCTCAGGAAGGAAAAAGAAGACCTGCGACATTGTTTTGGTTTGTTTTCAATTTGCTTGAACCCCATCAGTCACTGATTCAAGTGCACTTTCCAGTAACAGATTGTGCTGGACGCAAAGAAACAAACAACTATTGAAAAAAGGAAGAGGTGGCTATGCTCGCGCACTCGTTCCGGTCTCGTAAAAAGACAAAACAACTGTGAGAAAACCAGAGAGAGTCTTCTCCATGTTTTGAGTTATCGCCGGATCACACTGTACTTTCAAACTCAATCAACTTTTCAAGGGTTGAATAAGCGAGGAGGAATGTATTTAGAAAATACACAGAACTTTACAAGCCCCTTTGACCAAACGTACTTGTCTGACCAAGATATGTAGAAAACAAATTGCGCCGTTTTCAGAACATAACATTTTTCGGAGACGTCTCTTTAAAATAGGAGACGTCTGTCCGCAGGCTGGAATTACCAGTCTCCCAGTACTACGTATACAGACGCACATGTCTCCACGTGGTGACATTAAAATAGAACAGAAATGAAACATGACACTTCCTGGTGACAATCCAAGAGCACAATAAAAATATTCACTTCTCAGTCGCACAGCGGAAACAACAAAAGAACGTTTGCGACAGATGTGAGCTGATCCTCTCAAGGCTCTTAGTTGAAGACGGCAGGGGGTTGGAGAACGGGGGGAAACGTGCTTCATCGAGAGGGAGGATATGCCATACATACCTCTTAGAGAAACTGAAGCTCTGGCTAGAACACATTTTATACTTACATGCCACGTATTCAGCAACTTAGCTACTTAATCAGCAACTTTATACCGCCAAGTTTCAGTTCCACCTCATGATAGTTTATGATGAATTGTAGAGTGAAAGGGGCCGCACCCATGACCCGGCAGCAGTTCCAATACGAACTACGCCACCCCTGCTTTGGCACTTCTCTGAAAGCTTATTATATCAACTTTTTAAAAATTCCGTAGAAATATTTTCTTAGTAAATTTGGAGTTGAGAATATTGATTGGTGATTAAACAAAAAATCTCAGTCAAAATATTCGTCTGGTTTCTCGCAATTGCGAGCAGAAGGTCATATCAATAATAAACATTGTGATTGTCCACACTCCCCTTCCCTCCCACGTTTGTCCATATTTGTAATATTACTATCAAGTTAACAAGCGCGGGAAACAAAACATTGGGGACCTTGTAAACGGATAATTAATTTAATTACCAGATATTACGATACTTGTTACGGCAGAAGTGGGATGAGTTATTAATGAAAGCGTTTAACAGCAAACGGGCCACCTCGTTCAGGGCCCCATATCAAACGAAAATACAATTCTGCTCAGAGCCAGTCCTGTTCCATATGGCTTTTGCCTTCCAGCAAGAGGTGGCGACCGGAAAGGCGGCGAGCCTTTGTGTTTTCCCAACGGCCATACTCGTGTTATTCAAACAAAGACTTAAGAAAATCTTCTTTGCTTTTCAGCACTCGTAAATCGCCAAACCCCTATCAACTATTGCGTTCCTTAACCCAATTCGAGATTTCACGAGAAAAATTTCCCTCCCAGCACATTTGCTTTGTTTTTGCAGCAATCATTGTCACTCAAGGGCGACTTATATTCGTCGGGGTTAGCCAATAGCAGTGAATGATCGAGAAATCTTGCGATCTTTCTTATCTTTAAGATCTTTATTAGTGACATAGTGAGGATTCTAAGAGAGTTCGTAACAAGGAGCTTATTCCCACAGCTAGGCTCTGATTGGACGAGAGCTTCCCTGAGGCTGTCACGCACGTCACACAAATACCATGCGCGCGTGATGACGGTTAAATCAAATTGATTTTATACGCCGGCGCTACAGTCAGTCTACTTCTGGGTCATCTCTGGTGAGACGAAGAAATGGAAAAATTCGCTGAGTTTGTGTCCTCCATCGGTCAAAACGCGCGGTCTTCGCCTTACATGCCATCGAATGGAGCAATTCCGCGGGGAACCACATCTCCCAATGTTCCTCCGGTGAGCTACGTGAGTTGCGATTTAGCAAGACAACACAATCTGTCCTTGAACACACAGTCGCAAGCGGGTAATGTCCAATTTACTTCTCGTTCTTTTATCAGAATCATAGTACAGTTGTCACGAAATAGTCGCGCTTTGAAAGCAGGTGGCGTAATAGATTGTAATAGGTGGTGAATTGCATGCTTCGTTCTTCAATTTTAATTGAATTTGTCCATTTAAATGTTTGACACTTGTGTTTCAATTACTATGCTCATTTAGGGAAGTTCTCACCTCCAGTTGGAAGTCCATCGCAACTCTCACCGAGTCCTCAGTCGTGCATGGAGATGGAGAATGGAACGAACGAGTCTTCGTCGAAGCGTAAAAAGCGTCGCAACAGAACGACATTCACGTCTTTTCAACTCGAAGAAATGGAGCGTATTTTTCAGAAAACGCACTACCCCGATGTTTACACGCGAGAGCAACTGGCGCTGCGTTGCGATCTGACGGAAGCAAGAGTGCAGGTAAATATCGCATTGTGATGCACGATCGTGCGTGCAAAGTTGTAAATTTCGTATTTGACTCGGTGTTTCGCCAGATATTGTTCTTGAAATATTGAAGCATTGCTTCCTGCAACAGTTGTACGGCCACTTTACGCAACCTGTTATACTAATTCAATTAAGTTGTTGTTGTTACAACCATGCGATAACGAAAAGAGATTATACTAGTTACCTTTGGTCGGACTAAAACTTTCTACGTTTCAGTGAATCTAGTGATGTTCAAGATTACTTATGTGTTCTCCGTTGTAAATTGCCCTCTTAACTCACGGTATTACAGGCGCATTGATAATATAGGCAAAGTTTTACGTATTCGATTTCTACAGAAGTGTTGCAGTTACCGTTCAGTTCTGGTTGCTTGAGAGTACTAGTGTAATTTCAAGAAGCTGACAGTAGAATCAGTAGCTAATTCCTCTTTGGTGCTGTTATCTACCTTTGCATGTGGTATGCAGTTTACTGTAGAGTCAATGACGTGGTTCCCACGGCACAATCTTTCAAACTCACTGTCAAAACCTCAGAGACAATTGCGAAGGGGAGGTTTGGTCTCACGAGTGTAGATTTCATTTCCGAGAGAACTATATGCTCTGATTGAGTCGTAATATAGCTTCAGGGTACGCTGCTTACAAAGATATGGACATTATCCCTCATTTCTACAAACATTGCAGCGGTTTATAGCCGATTATTACAAGATAGGGAGACTCGTGCGGTATTCCAAAACGAAAATTTCATACGTTTGTGGTTGGAGCGGCCTACTTTGACCTAAACGACTCTCAAGGACTCGCGAGAGATGTGGTCTCTAATGATATATCCCAGCCCCTACCATTATAAAGTTTGTATTTAGTAAACGTGTTCTAATTTGATGGATGATGGCTCTAACCACATAGAAATACCACCAGAAACTTGTGCATCACAGGAAGATTGCGGAATACATGTCGGAACAGTGGGTAGCTTTCGTCTCGAGAAAGGAAATGACAGTCATATAACTCAACAGTCTACGGCGCATTCTTTGCTTATTTCATGAAATACGGGTTTTTTTTGCACCTACGAAACAACAGATATGTATCCATGCAATGCGCAACATACAAGGCCCTTATGTGTTTTCTTGACTGCTAACAAGTACGTTAACACTTTACTGAGCAAAGCGTAGGTACAGCCATTGTGTACGTTCTTCGACAAGAAGGCTGAAAATTACAATAGGACCCTTTTGGAAGAAAAAACCGACACTAGCTTTCCTTTCGTAACGTCCAAGCTTATATTGTTTAGTTTTTGGACAAGGGAGTGGAGCGCTAAAGATGTGACTCTTGACCAAATTTCTTAAGCGCTGTCTCCGAATTTTGAAAAATGGAATTTACAAAATGGAGGCAAATTTGTGAAAAAATCAAAACAAAATTTTGCCCAATTGGACTTTAGGTGCTAAAATGAATTTACCGCAATAATCAAATGAAAAGTTACTTAGTCTCGTTATTTAAGGTATTACGCGTCTTGGTAGGCACTGATTTTTCCTCTTTTACTCCCCCTCAAGAATAAATCCCCTCTTTATCGTGCTATCACTAGCGCTACAGATATTAGCGAACACTACTCTTTCATCAATCATTAGAAAACAACTAGCCCCCTTTTAACTACACACCGTTGGTCGAAATGACGCAGTTCAAGCTCAGTCTTTAATCGTGCTAAAATACATCCACGATTCTAGCACGCGAAAGGAAACTACAATTTGTTACTATACAGACTTTTACAATAATGAACACAGTAGCCTTCCTCTGTCGCGTGCGGGAAAAATATCCGTGTAATTAATCATCCGTAGAGTTTTTACATCTAGAAAGTGCTCCAGAGATAGAAATAAAATACAAGCGGAACTAAGGGGGATTCGTTTTGATCGCCAGTTTGGTTGTGGAATTTTTATAAGCAGTGATTTATAGGATCTGGAGAAGGGCGTGAGCAATGGCTTGGTTCTTGTCTTTTGCAGAATATCAGGCTTTCGTCTGACTTGCCGCAAATGTGGTTTTACTACGCCAAGAAAGATATTGAGTGATTTTAACGGAATCCTTTGTTAAGCACGTTTCGCGTTTTACGGAACATGTGTGACAAGTGTTCGCTTTGCTCAATTTTCGCGGATTCCGTCGATTCTTACTTTGCTAATCGCTTATCTGACTCTTCATCGTGAAGTGTTTGCCCTATCAATACTTCGATGTGTATCGCTAGTTGTGAATGATGATTGAGCTGTCAAATTCTTAAGTTGGACGAAAAAATTATCTCTTGCTAAACGCAAGATATAACGATCCTGTGTTTTAAAAGTGATTATTTCTGGTTTTAATAGCCGCGATCGGACAATGACATGAAGGTGCTGCTTTTGAATATCGTGCATAAATTTTCTGCCAAAAATGCGGCGGTAACTTCAAAGGAAACCCGATAAAATTTGACCGGTGTTACACTGACCAGCCGTGTTTCGTCTGTTTATTTGTTCTTCAAAAGCAAATTGTAAACTTGTTAGACTGGACCGCTAAATGATTTTATGTCTTTCCTAATTAAAGCTTTTGTTTAGGCAATTTTCACGTCTAACGTCAACAAATAAAATGAAAATGTATAGTTTAGAGGTCGCAACAGACATTTGGGAGTGCGCTCAATATCCTTGGCGTATCACTTTCTTTTTCCTTATCGAGAGAACTGAAGAAAAGCTGACAGAAAAAATATTAATAGCGGCTATTGAGACATTATTTGCTTATCCTCTTAACTCTAACTAAATATTTTCAAACGGTCAAGGTTAGAATTGTAAACGGGGAAGGCTGTATCGGAGAAACGCGTGTTTTTAGCGTTGTTTCTTGACGTATTTCGGAAAGTGACACCGGATGTAGGGATGTGTGTTGTCTGACTTTGTGATATTGCCGAACCACGCAATAATTTATCCTGCTGTCTGCTAAGCTTCACGTAAATCTTACACTTCTTTGTGGTAACAATTTAAAAAGACTTTGTCCCGGTATCGATTTGATATAGGCTTATTCAATAGAAAGAAAGAAATTTTGGTCCCACTGTGAGACCCGGTTAGTTTTTACCGACTTGATTCGAACATTCTTGCATTTTCGCTTTCACCCCTTTTTGACAATCTCTTGGACAATTCAAATTCGACCATCATACAAGTCAAGAGTTCCAGTGGATTATAAAGGTGGAAGTCATCCTCGGAAATATGTTGTCGTCGCTTTACCATTTTAGTCTATTTTTGTCCCACCTTCTAAGTCTTCGTGTTGGTCACATATAATCACATTGTGTTTTGTTCTTTCATTATAAACTAAATAAGCCTCTGTTTTTTGGCCGTTTGTTCAACGGTAATTGGGATAATAAATAATAATTGCTCTTTTTAACTGTCTTCGCTAATAACAAACGTCAAATGAAACAGGAAGCTTTTCAGAAGTTTGTGGAGATGACATGGGTGTGTGTAGCCCAAAATGAAATCTTTCGACGCTCGTCTTCTTCGTGTTATTACAACTAAAACTCTATTTCTTATAGATAGCTTGTTAGACAGCCTTATTAGACAACGTTTCAGGTCATAGAAATAAAGAGGGTTCGCGAAACGCTTTTAAATTACCTCATGAAAGAAAAAAATCGGTTGGTGTACATTATTTTACTTGTACATATGGAACAACTACAATTAGAGCAACGAGATGTTTTTTAATTAGAAACGTTTAACTTTTTAGCATTTCTATTTCCTCTTCTTCACAACACGACAAGTTGAGCAGCACTGCAGCTTGTTACGGGCTGTTTCCTCCATGTCTCCTTGGCCTCACCTTGAAGGATACTGTCTCGCCTTTTTTAAGTGTACGTATGAGATGCCTCTTCTAATTTCAAGTGAGAATTTCTCTGAGAGGAACAAAAGGGATATATTTTGATAGGCTAGAACCCGCAGCCACTTATCTGCTTGTTGATAAACGGTTGCAAAGAGTTTCCGTCGGCAAAACTAAAGAACCGAGTGGGGTTAATCCAAGCGCAGTGTGCTCAAGGAACCTCTTAAAAATTTGCACGCACAAGTAGCATGCAACACCGGATTTTCCTCACCTCGTTTTTTTCTTTTTAGGAGCAAATCAAAGTCAAAATTCACAGAGAAAAATGTTTTATTTATTTATTTATTTTTTATATATTGAGAAACAAACAGCACCACTAAATAATAATCAAAGTCAAATTCAAAGAAAAAAATGATTTATTTTTTACATACTTGAGAAGCAAACAGCACCACTAAATTAACACTGCTTTGTAGCCTTTTTCAGTGATTTTAATTTATTGGTAAAAATCAAAGCTGTAGGTATTTTAGCAGTAGTTAGTATTATATAGTACACAACCCCACAAGCATTACTATGCTTAAACCATTATCATGTTTAAATATAGGATTTTGTGTTGTATTGAATGGGCACAGCGTACTCGGTTTTTATCCATGGACAAAGTTAGAACCATTAGACTACAAGAATGATGGAGTTAAGCGCACAAATTCAACTTGGAATAAACGTCGCTCTCGCGTTTAGTTTGGAACATACGTTATACTTCGTATTTCTTTGGGAAATTTCTCTTTCTATAATTTTGGTTACCTGTACAACACAATCAGCGTCCAACAGATGTAGGCAGATCTGGAGTTGTAGTTTCTGAAAAAGTGTCTATTGTTTGAGAGAACAAGCTATGTATTTCTACTCTCCGGCCGGAGCCGCTTGATCCGTTAACTATCTTGAGGGGCCATTGCTTTTAACTATACTGGAGGCTAGAGAAGACACCCAGGATTGGTTTGTTTTAGTTTGGAAAAAGAAGATAAAGGTTGACATTTGTATGGTGTTGTTCTTGTACCCTTTGATAACATTCCACGTGTTTCTATTCTGAGGATGCGATTTCTTGACAAGCGTGTACCATATGCGCCACATGGCAACGTCATGTGGACCAATTTCAAGCTTGAAACTTTTATCATCCGTCCTTTAGCAGTTGAGCTTTGAGGATGATTTTACAACCTTATGGCCCCATTCTGAATACATAATATATCTTAAACGCTTCCGTTTTGGAGCTACCAAAAACCTGTCGACTTAGCCTCTTGGTGCTCAGATTTATTTATCTTTTATTTATTTTGAATGATTTTCCATCGCATATGAAAAAAGCTATTTATTACCAGTTAACTGTTTGTCTTCATTGACTACTCATGCATGATTTAAAACCAGCAAACTAAATGCGTTTACTCCTACATCTAATCCGTCTTTTTTATAATGCTTCTCTAACTTTTGTGTCTGTGGAAATCATCATTTTCACAGTTATCACTAAATGAAAGCTATTGCACGGTGAAATTTCGGATTTTCTTGGATGCTGATTTTACGGAGCCTTTGGAGTGGAATCGGATTTGTTTAGTGCAGCACATGCAGGAAGCTGCGATAAAGTCGATAGTTCACGAGAAATCAAATTAGAAGTAACCCAAAGTATGCTCAATGAAGAGAAATCCTCTTTAATTCCGTTATTACATTTCTGTACGTTTTCACTTTTTATGCGATAACTTTAAATGATCTCCAAAGTTCAGTTAGCAGGTTATCATAACGGATATGACCCGGCTGCTTTGTCAGTACCGTGTGATATAATCCACACACTACTAGTTGCTAGTTGCTCTTGTTGCGTAGAGCATTGCGAATTTGCTTTGCATTTGTGTTAGAAACAAAAATCATTCTTATTCCTTCAGAAAAGAAAAAGTCATCCTTATTCCTAGCATAGAAATGACACGCAAATATTTCAATTCCTGTAAAATAAAAGCAGTTCTTATGTTAATGATCAGCGATTCAGGATGTTTTTGTGCCATTTCTACTTATGTTAATTTACTCTGTCTTGTGTGTTCTTTACATTTCTATCGCAAACTGGACTGACATTGCGGTAGATGTGATGTTTTAGTTCCACAATGCATATCGAGGGTGGCGACGTAATTTGATTGCATGAATGGGTCACAGAAACGACACTTGTAAACAGACTCTCCTTCGTTGTGTTTCTCACGTAGATGTAGTGCAAAGCTTTCCCTTGCATCATTAGTGAGTATTTGTCTTTAGTATAGCAATGTTCGGCTGGAATTGAGAAGTGACTTTTTTCATCATTTATAAATTTATGAGTCCAAATCAAGGTGAAAGCAAATGTAAATCGTACGCTTGGATCTTGGAGATATATCTCCTGCCTACTAAAAAAGAGGATTTTTAATGCATAGTAAAGACACTGTTCAATAGCTACTGTATCCGCTGTAGCACTCCAGTGGCCGTAGAAAACCTATTGCCTTTTTCGGATCTGGTCTTTACAGAGACGTAGTAATTGACCGTAATTGGAAAACATAGAGAAAGAAAAAAATAAAGGGCGAGCACAATTTTTAATGCAAAAAAGGCGAAACAACTTAGACATGCGGCTTGTGAACTATTTTGTATTCGTTTTTTGACGGAGTTCATCATTTAAGATATAAATATTTATAATTCGTTTAAACATATAAATAGTTGAATTATAATTCTCATAATCGAGACAGGAATGTTGGCAACGAATAATTCTCAATACTGTTTGTTTCTTGTTTCTGAACATAACAACAGACTTTACCAGGCCATGTGCACGATATTTGGATTCAGCAGTGTTTATAGGAGGTTATCGAGGAACACAACAAAACCAAATCTACTTAGCGATTACGTTAGCAGTTTGTATGTGGAATTTCTCATGATTTAAACATTTTTCGCAGAGGTACGAGTTGGCTTCAACCACGAGAGGCGGAAGAGTATTTTTCAGAAGTAGAACAAAGTCTTTTGCAGTTTCATTTTTTTCTGTGCAGACCTTCCCGTGCACAAAGAAAAGTAATAAACTAACTCATACGTTACTGTAATACCAAACTTTATTTAACTGTGAAGAATCCAATTTCGTAACGAACAGTTTGTGTTTTCTTAAGAGATAGAATTTAACTACATATGATCGTAGACGACGCCACACGTATAGAATGTACGTCATTGCTTGTTAGCTTATTAGTAAATAACAAGATTTCTTTGTAATAAAACATCAAACTTTTGATCAAGAAAAATGATGTTTGGTTAACCCATACCTCCTGTGAAGTACAACGGTGACAGAATTCTTGAATTCAAGCTTTGAAAATAAACTTTTTTGCAACAGGGAAGTCTTGTCTAACAGCTTTTATTTGAATGGCGGCATTTAAGGATCGTAACCACAGATTCAAACAATATATTACTCATGGTTGCATGATCTAAAGTATGACAAGGTTAAACAGCGTGGCTCGGGAGAAAGATTTTTAGACACTGTTTTTTTTTTAACCAACGCCCCAGGAAATTCTGGTAGACGCGAAAAAAGGGGTTGCATGGGTGAACCCGTTGAGCCGAGAAAGAATGCGAAAATGTTATCACAAGAAACGTTGGCGTTTCGTAAAGTTGGCGTCGAGCCCTGGGTCAGAGAAGGTTAGGCGGGAAAATAAATCTGGAATTATGGATTGTTTAGGAAGATAAAATCACAGCTTAAAGTATAAGAAGATTATCGATTGACATGAAATGACATATGTTATATCGTCGCGCGTGCATTCTATTAACTCTAAAAAAGGTGGAACCAAATATGCGAATAGCGTAGATAAAAGTTGGATCTTTAACATTTTTGTTTCGTTATGGGATAAATCTCACACCTTCTCTGTACTTTTTCTGTTACGTATACTGACGCTTTCTATTGATTTGCAAAAAATCTGCGCTAGCTATCATAACTTGCCCCATTTAAGTAGCAGTGTCAAGAAATCTGGCGTCGTAAAAGTGTTATGCGATGTCAATTAAGGGCACTGCTTTCAAAAATGGCAAGCTATTATAGAAAGATCAAAGCACTAACAAGAGAGCTTAAACGGCTTGAAAAAGTTTCAGCAATTGGAATTTCCAGTCAATAGTAGCTATAACACTCATTGTCGCCCTATTGCTGCCACACTTAAGACTGGAATGTTTGTAAGAAGTAATCATGGTTTCCTGCTAAACTATATTTAGAAGAAAACAAACAAAACAAACAAATAAATGAACTTTCCTCCTTTAAGTTCACAATTCCACCCTTGACGTTTATTCAAGGATTGGAGATAAAGATTTGAAGCTTGTTAGTTTTGCACACATGCATGTGCTTGCGAGAAAGTTCTAAGGAATATTTATAACTCATTCAATAGTCAGATGACTGAGACGGATTAATACACAACAAACTTAACTTTAAAAAGTGTGGCAAAAATCTTATTTTGCCAGATCTTGAAAGTTCGCTTTTGTTGATACAGCAAAGCAGATGTTTATATTTAAAAGTTCCATGAAATGATGTCAGTCCAAACTCTTATACTGACAAGTATCTTGAGCTTGGTGCAAAGTTTCTGTAAAGTTCCTTATCGGTCAGGCTGCTTATAGCATTAATCGCTGTTTGATCAAGTTCACAACAGTCCTTAGAAATAATTTATCAGGAAGTACTTTCTCTTTCGACTCCTCGCCATCTTCGTCTATGTTCTCAACGACTTTCTGACTACACTCATCCCATTTTTGGCTGTTTGACGTTTCTTCTCCAGGATCATCTGTGGATGTGCTCCTGTCGATGTCAGTCGATCTTCCTTCATCTGGGTCAAATTCCAGGCCAACTCAACCCGTGTGTTTGAGTCAGGTTCATTAAATTAATAGGGCCTTTTAAGAAATTTTAGCATTATGTTATTTTAATTTGCTTTACTATCAAACGTTAACGTGGGTACAAGAAAATGTTTTCGAGCTGGCTAGCAAACTTCTGAAATGAATGTTCCAGGAAGGCTTCTCCTCATATTCTTTTTCTCGTATATTCAGGGTACATTTGCAAAACAACAAGTTGCTTGTAAACATTTTTGCTCTCAATTCATGACCACTTTTGTTCACACTCCATCTGTGGCTTTCTATGTTTTGCCAGTGATATTACCTGTTTCGTTTGAAAGTGAACTGCACTGATTTTGCATGTTTTTGTATACGTGCGTGTGCCGTGAGTCGGCTCAGGTAATTTTAAATTTCATTTTTGTGGTGGATCTCCACACGACTGTAATCGGTTAGGCATTCTTCAGTAATTAAGTACTAAAACAAAATACCCTATTTGTTGGCCGCACATGTAGGTGCTTTCAGACGTAGTTAATGAAATCAGAATGTTTCGGGTGTCTGTTTTATCGTTAACAAGTTGGCAGTCTCAATTAAGAACTTGCAATATGGATTTTCGATAAAAAGAATACGAGCTACGAGTCTGTTACAGCTGCAGTCAAGATGTTGAAAGTTACACAGCTTAACCATAGTTCTCGTAGCCTGCGTAGCTGGCGGATTTGTATGCGAAGGTTAGGCTTTGGCGGCGGAGAAAAAGTTTTGGCCGCGACAGTGAAAACGGCAGTTAGGGTTTAATATGACGCTCGCCAGTTTTAAACTGTGTTGACCAGCTTTGAATTCGCCGGTTTTGAACTGTGTTGAACAGTTGCAGCTTAACGGTTGACCGTTTAATTCTGAGCAAATAAGTCTCAAAGGCTAGAGAGAGGGGTTGCTTGTAACCAAGAAAAAGAAGAAGAAGAAGCAGAAGGAGAAGAAACGCTTTTGTTTAATTCAGCATTCAGACATAAAGATTATTCCCCAGTTGTGGTGCTGTCAACATAAATTCCAGCGCCTTTGCTTTGCTCCAAGCAGTACTCGGCTGGTTGGACAAATTAACATTTAGGAAAAAATGTCAAGTGAACAGCGCGCGACTGGAAACTACCGCTCAATATAACTTGATTTGAATGCACACTTTTTTGTTTTTACTGCAGACACTGACTGAAAAGTTGTCTGAACCAAGTCTCGATTGGCATTAAAAAGTTTTCTAGATTGAATTTACACTGTCACATGTTTCCAGAATATATGACGGATGGTATCAGTCAGCTTCATTTTTTTTTAATGCAAAGCTTAATGCACCAATAATCAAATTTTAGTGGCGAAATTAGTGAATTAGTGAGTTCAAATGAGGCTGATTTCGATTGTAGGTGGACTAGTGAAGTCTGATACAGATATATATGTGTTCTTTTATCAGTTGTTCCCTTTATAGATATACCCGGTTGTTTCCCTCCTTGTGAATAGAAAAAAAAAAACAATAAAGGTCTAAATAATACGAAGCAATTTTTTTTTGTTCAGACCTCTAAACTTTTGTCATGAAGATTGTTGCTGTCATTTAAATTTTCAGTTATTTCGGCAGTACCAGTGTCAAAAGTGTTTTCAGCAGTTCAGAGTGTAGCCTTACATAATTTCTCCTTTATTTCCTGCATGGGACAAATTGGTTTCCATCTCAAACGTCCTTTGCTTCTGCTTCTTGCAATTGTTCTATTCGTTTAAGATGGTCTTGAGTCGAAAGTTTTAAGTTAAATTCGATAATTCATATGTAAGAATAAGGTGCCGAAAATGTAGACCAATATAACTGCCATTGATTTTTTTGTTGTTTGCGGGAAAAAAAGAGAAATCTGTTAACGTGGTTGTTGGTGTGTTTGTCTCCTTCTTTATTCACAATAAGTCTTTTCCTTGCCTGTTTGAAATGGAGAAATCAGCGTCTTGAATCAAAGTAATATAGAATTAATAGCACTTAAGATGCCGAATATTCAGTTTGAATAGTCTTACTTTCTTGTATGTGGAAAAGTGATCTCTCAATTGTCATAATTATCATAAGTCACAGATAAACTAGCACCATTCGTTGTTAATACACGTGCAAAACTTGAAAGGCTAAGCATGCTTTTCTGATAATACTTAATAATTAATTATTTACTGTATTACGTAACGTGGATCAAATCTGGATGGGTGAGAATTTCTCTCAATTCAAACTTGTTTGCCGGATATCCTTTTATCGAGCCAGGAGATCTTAAGTATTTCTAAGACTAACCCAAAGACCACCTTAGCGGTGCATGCAGTAATAATCTACGAAGAAAGTGCGCGAAAGACTTTTTTTTTTTGGTAATTCTTATATTCTGTGTAGCAACGACCCTCAGATAACACTTCATGCCAAAACACATTTTTGGAGGGAAGTTTTGTTTTTCAAGGCGGATCATTTTCTGTATGACTATAATCTCTAAGTAGTTTCCAAAATAAAGTTTACGTATTTTTCATTGCGGATAAATCTATAATTATTGGATTCGCAAGCAAGAAAATAAAGCTGTCGGGTATCATTGTAATCGTAAGATATCGTTATATAATCTTCGTCTAAAGGAAGTATTATCCATATATGGTATAAAGATGGCACGATTTTCCAAAACCAAAGGGAACATTAAAAAGTAATAATCCTTGCACATATTTTCTTTTGGTGGCATTATTATAATTCCTTAGAAGGATAATCCCGCTCAAGTGAGTCTGCGTGCAAAATCTCACGCAAAATGGCCGTTCAATATCTTTCATATTACACGCTTTGGGTCTAAAGAGATATGCCATACAATAATATAACAACCGTTTGAAGAAAGGTCATTTTTAAGACTGGTTTGAGACCTTCTGGTGTGATGGTTATTAACATCAGCTAAATAAAATATTAATAGGACGATGAATGCACGATTATCTTATGACGTCGACCCTTGTTCCATAGCGTTTGAACACTTGATAGATAAGTAGCAGTCTTATCGTGATCCAGCATGTGATAAAGGAAATACGCATTTCTTTTTTTCTTAATTTAAAGTCTTAAATTAAATAGACACTGATTTCCAGTCTCTTTAAAATTGAAAGCAAAGTCGTTTTACTTACATTTGATTTAGACCAAGATTTGTCGGTCAGTTCTCTATGTAGGTAAGACGAAGGAAGAGAACAGACCATACGTCATTCAATCCAGTAGTGTAATGATAATACTGATAACATGTTTACAGTTAGCCGCTTAATCCACCTTAAGGCGTACAGTTGAGAAGGGTTTAGCGGTAATCCATCCTTAAACTTTTGTTTGTTTCTTCTTGTTAGCCAATGTCACGCTATTACAGACGACTCTAAGACAAGCAAACGTTGATCTAAATCGAATGGAATTCCCGACGAAGGTTTTAGGATTTTTTTCAAGAGCAGAAGTTAATTTTGAGAAAGAAATAGAGGAGCACGGATAGTCGTAAATTCGACGCGATTAAAGTGAAGTCAAAAACCGTAACTCGAATTGTGTAAAGATTAAATCAACTCATATACGGGTGCAGTGTAGTAATACTCAGAAATCGTCTTTGCTAATGTCATCTGGGATTTCATCATCTTTAAATGAATTTCGCTTCCATTTGAAGTTCGGGCCTGGCATTACATTAAAGGAGATCAGCGTGTGTAAAATTACTCGACCCAAAATAAGAATTCATACAAGGTTGTCTGGATTCCCACGGTTTCTTTCGTCGCCTTTCTAACGAGAACTAAAAGGTTGTTTTGGTTTCAAATTTTACGTGCTATCAAGAGATCCTTTAGGTGAAAAATTAGCCCTGGTGGGTGTTCCGAAGTACACACTTAATGGATATGTGTCTTTTTCATCCCGTGTCTCTTGCAGCGCGAGAGGGCAAAGAAGCACATGAACTACTGACAAATGTGGTGCAAGTGCCAAATGACAATTTACGATCTATATATTCATCAGGGATGTTTATGCCTTAAGGATAATTTTGGAACAAGGGACGATTGAGCGATTTCATTTCAGGGCCGTAGCCAGTATGAGGCAAACCGAGGCACTTGCCTCAGTCAATTTTTTCCATTTTCTCAGTCAGAGTATTTAACCATGGACATTGCCGCAGTCATAGGCTACGGCCCCGCATTTCACTTCTAAACGACTGCGGTATTTTTAACTTTACCCCCAACGAATGAACTCACCCTTTGGCGGCATTCTTTAATTTTAATCTCCTTCTATTCAGGTAGAACCTTGGAACTGCGGGGAGATTATGTTGCAGGTTATTTGCTATCCACTGGGTATTAATCGCGTGATATTTCCTCTTTCGTGATAACCAGAAATGTATTGATTTCTCAGTTCTGTTTTCTACAACTTGCCACGGAAATGGTTTTATTACACAGTGGTTCACTGTGGCAGCCGTGTTTCTGGAAACGAAGAAGGCACGGGGCATTTAAAAGATATAAGCTGCAAGATGTTTACTTGTGTTTTCAAAAATGTTGGATTACTTTCTTAACCCAGAAATGAATCAAAGCAACTGAAGGACTTAATATTAAGCAGGAAAAAGTCTTGATGTTTCAATTGTTCTGTACTGTTTGCTGCGGAAATGGGTTTTTTACACAGTTTCTTTTTGTCTTCGTGGGAACAGAGGAAGCAGGGCATTTAAGAGATGCATAGTTGTTCAGTTGTTAGCTCGCCTTTTAAACCGAAAATTAAAGGCACAACATGTGTTTCATGAACTTGATCGACTCTTTGGAAAGGAAATGACATTATTAAAGACGATTTGGCTTGTGTTCAAAAAACAAATGGTTCAATTCTAAGAACTGATGAAAAGCTGGGTTCTCTAAAATGGGGTTAAATAGAAGTGAAAATTTGTGACAAAAAATCTATTTCGGTCTTCCATATTTTTAGCCGCAATGCTCTAAGTGTTTTAGCTGAGCCTTTTCCCGGTAGAAATCTTTTCTCTACGTGTATGAATTGTGCTGTACACGGCTTCAAATACTGAGGGCTAATTCAAAACGCTTAACATCCAGTACAAGAGAATATGGTCAAATGGTCTGAAGATGAAATTTCTTTCCCGTCGAATAACTTAGTTTACACCCTCAATGCCGTTGAGTTTTCTCGGCCAACCTAGTTATCCTCAGCATCTGAGTACAAACAAACTCGTCCCGCAGAAATATGTAATAAATTCTCCTAGCCTATGCTAAACGAAGAGTAATGTATGCAGTTGGTAGGTAATTTTCATGATGGAGGGCTTTCGTTTGCGAAATCAGTTACCCATGAGGCAGCATGCAGATAAGCCGTTGTTACAGAAGAATGTCACACGTACACAAAGTACATTGCTGAGTCTAGATGTTTATAGCTAGAAGGCGGGTTCAAACCTCTCACTTAATTACTTAGCACTACGTGTAAGGTAGTTTTAAAACTTGAGTCAGGTAATGGATGTAGGTTTGAGTTCTCTTCGATATTCTTGTTTTTCTTGGAAAGACGAAGGGGACTCCGTTCGCAAAGACGTTGGGACTGTGGATGAAATCCTAAAAGGCCACTATCAGAATGAAAGCTATAGAGTAGAACATTCATTTGGTGCTGTGTAAAGTTTACGCCTGTACGGGGTATTTCTAACTTTTGAGTCTTTTAATAAAATTCTTAAGTGGGACCATTCAAATCGAAGGTATCGTGCAGCACTTTCGTTCAGTGCTGTGTGCCTTAAAGGACTAATTATCGACCATAATGATTCGAACAAAAGCTCTTGAGCAGTACTGTCCTGTAATCAAGGTAATTCTGAGTCTGTAGATAAAGTCCAAAAGTGTAATAGTCTTTTTAAATCGATTGATGTCATGTACTTTCTTGCAACTTTTGGTATTAAAGTTTCGAGAAATGATATTTGGTACTTTTCACGAACCTGGGTTTTCTAAGGGGGGAAGGGTGAACTCAACTGCGTGCCTTGAATATTTCTTATGATATACGATTTTGCTCTCAAGGGGTCGGGTTTGTTTATAGTTCATCCGGAGCCTTCGTGTCTAGACAGTTTATTCCTTTCGGTGCTCCATAAGGCAGGAAATTTACCGTAAACAGATACAACCATTCACGAAAAGATGCAAATTTCCGGTGTACTAGTTACAGATGGGCGCGAACCCTTTCATCTTGGCGTAAATCTGCACGCGCTGATGTGTGGCCAAGAAGCTTGTCACGCTATTTTTGTTCCTCCTGGGACGTTTAGTTCTGCTTTGTTGAGCAGCCAATGAGCAGATGGACAGAGGAAATGCTCTTCGGAAGTTTCACCATTTGGCCATCGGAAACGTTTCCATCGTTTTCCGGTTTTTGTTGGTTGGTTACACTTGGACGAGTATCTTCCTTTTTCCCACCAAGTCTTTTTACTTTTCCATAATCCTTTCCCTCTCAGGAATACCAGAATTCACATTTGAAGCATAGGAATCCAACGTTCGGTTCAAAACCCAAACTCACCACCTATGAAAGTACCGCTCGGTAGTTTTCGTAGATAGTTGCCTTTTCCTCAAATTCCATTCATTCACAGACTAGTTTAGAAAACGTAAATACCAGATTGTATAGCATAAAAGACCACAGAAAAGAACTTCTCAGTAGCTTTTATTCAAGTTTCCGGCCTTAAGGCTATTTACCGACAGACTAAGAAGCTATTACCAGTTTTTACAGCATAAAAGACCATAGAAAAGACCTGCTAAATAGCTTTCATTTGAATCAGTGGCATAATAGTACCTTCAGCTTGGATAAGAGTTCCTCATGAAAATAGTACCACTGCGAAGTACTGCGAAACACTTACAACTCAGTCGTATTTCAGGCGCAGACACAAAGGGTTAATAGAACCACGATTAGAAGACCCTGCAGGGTTTGAGGTTTGAGTTTGTCAGGGGTCAGTTTCGTATCACATCTGTTGCCCACATGGATTTTGGCATCAGTTAGTATTGGATTTGTCACGATAGCTGTCGACAACACGCACAATATGCGTATCGATATCGTTGTTCAATCAGCACATGTTTACGTTGCATGATGAGAAGATAAATGTTCTCTGTTATCACAATATTGTTATCGGGGTTGATTAAAAATAAACTGAGTTACAGAAAGACAACATTGTACTACTGACCAGCTGTGATATTCTCAGTTGTTTTTGAGTAGGACACAAGCACAACTGACTAACCTTTTCCAGAATGATCGTGCACCGTTCTCGGTGGGATGTTGAAAACCATGCCTACACTGAATTTTATTTCCGCAAATAGAATCAATTTAATGAACTTTCATCAAATTTTACATGGATTAAATTTTTTGGAACTGGTGATGCAAACGGCTTTCCACTCGTTGTTGTTCTTTCCGTGAACAATAATATGCAGCTATTTTGTGAATCCTCCTCTGTCTTCAAGTTCTGTATTTTTATTTTATGTTTGTGTTACTATCGTAGGTTTGGTTTCAGAATCGAAGAGCCAAGTGGAGAAAACGTGAGCGTTTTGCTCCAGTCCCAGTTCCTACACGGGCTATCACCATGGCACCCATTTACGAACGACATCCGCAGGCGCCCTGGCCTCGTCCAACCAATAGCTGCATGAACCCGTCAGGTCCTGGGACGGGACCATTACCTCATCACATGCCAGTCCCGACCTATGCACCTGTTGTGCACGTGCATCATTCAATGCCACCAAACAGGCACTCACCAAGAACCCCTTCTCCAGAATCCCCTCCGCACTGCGCTAAAGTTGGTGCCATGACAACATCGTCTAACGGCATGAGAAGATCACCGATCGCACATCCTAACGTCACCATTTCGCAGCATGGCCCCACAAAGCAACTTCCGCCTTGTGCGCATGCTCCTCCTCCCCAGCGTTCATGTCACTCTCCCGGTGATAGTTGCCGAGGATCGCCTGGTTCCATGCCGTCACAAACTTTCCGCGAAGAACGTGAGCAGTCGTTACAGTGTCCTCAGCGGCATACCTCTAGTATTGATGCGTTGAGGATGAAAGCTAAAGAGCATTCAGTGGTGGTTGATATGGCAAGAACGCATAATGGAAGAGCAGATGTGTAGCTTCTTAACCCTCATAACTGTGTGCACGGATCTTGCCACTGTATCAGCAGGATGTGTTTCCCAAGCTGTTAATTTTTTTTAAAAGTTTTGTTACTACTGTTTTTGTTAAATGTTTTTAATTTCCTTGTTGAGTTGATAACGCAGTTGACAGGAGCTCATAACCGGGGTGTTAGCTTTTTCATCCAAACCTACGAGCGAGCAAACTTGTTGCAAGTCTTCGTTTTAACTTCCTTACCCGGGAATTAATAAGTTTTGGCAAACGTGTACATAAGTTTTCTTTCTGTGTGAACCAGCCTTGGTAGCCTTGAAAATTACTTAAGCCTTGCAAACATCCACTCCCAGTTTTGCGTTCATGCTTTAATTATTTTCGGAGACAACAAGGGAAAGTAGTGATAGCTATAGTGTAGGTTGAGGAAGCAAGTGCAGTATTGGTGCCTAGCCGAGAAAAGTTATGTACTATAAATATAGGTAAACCTTCCCAATTTGTATTCTAAATTTAACGAAGAAGTCGACTGCGCAGCTGCCTAAATTTGGTTCTTCGATACTCGTCAGTTTTGTATGGGAAATCAAACACGTATCTTATTCTGACTTAAAATAACACACGAACTCTCAAGTTCTAACCTCAACCAACGGTTTTCACTGCTGTCAAACATCGTAGCAGGCTGTTAGTTAAAAAGTCACATATCATGTCCGAGCGATATGAGTTGTGGATATCGATTCATTTTGTGGGTTTCTGCTTTTCACGGTTTGTTTGTTGTCGACGTGCTTTTGATTACTCAATTGTAAGTTGGGTTTGCTGGACGCGCTTTTAGAGTAGAGGTACAGACTGCGAGGATTGCGTTACAAGCCGGAAAATCTAACCTGTCGTCGTTACTTCTATTGTGTATTTGAGCATTCTGCAGGGTTATCTCCATTAGAACATAAGAATTTAATTAATTTAATTTTAAAGTTATTATTTCATGCCCAAGCGGAAACGTTGTAGACGATAATCACAAACTAGTCGTCTTTGGTGCTAAACTTGTATTTCGGCTATTTCTGTCAGTGCGATTAAAAGGAGATAATTATTATTTACATAGTATTTTGTTTATTAGCAGAAATACAGCGCAAAGCAATTGCCCCGTTTTATTTTATTATGTACAATAATACAAACGTATCAAAGCAAATCTGTAAGTAATTCAATAGGTGTAACAATATTAATACAATTTGAAAGTCTTGTGTAATAATTCATTGAGTACAATATTCTTGATATTTGTGTGTAACTTCCGTTATTGGGAATTTGTAAAGGCTTACTTATCATCAAGTTTTCCTAGTATAGTTTTGGTTATCCTACATGAACTTTCTATATGACACATGCAGATATAGCAATGCCGTCTTTTCTTGTCAGTTTTTAAGGCCAATTTTGTCAACCTCAAAAATACCGTTACTCCGATTGCGCTGAGGTAATCATCAGTAGAATTAGTTGGTCGAACAGTCTGTCTTTATTTGTCAGACTTCCCATTACTTTGAAATCAGATTATAATAAAAGAAAACGAAATTCGAACTCTTGAATTCAGGCCAAAAAAGGGGGAAATATCTGTTTGATAGAGTTCACAAATACGAATAGCGTGAGGCTAACACTAATTTACCATGCAAGCAGAGAAAGACAGCCCCGGAAGCACGGTTTTCCGTGATAAGCCAAATAACTAACAGTATTTCGATCTTTTTAAACGGCTTCACAACCATTTTCAGACGTTACACATTGGGATACACTGTGCTTACAGGCATCAGTTATGCTGAAAACAATCACATTTCCAGATTATTTCCCTTCCGTATGATTCAACTGTTGAGTAAATCATTTGTTCAGTTCAAGGGTTTTTTTTTTCTCGCACAAGACCTGTTTCGTTTATGGAATTATACATATGGGTATCTGATTGCCATTATTTCATTGACATTATTTCACTGTTAAGTTATGTACTCGTCACTAGTTCATTGTCTTAAATAAAAGTTGCTTAATAAATGAGTATAAATACAGCTGTGTTCTGCTGGACTTACAATGGCTTTCATTTTTGTTTCTCTGTACGCATGCCGACATTCAAGGGGCTATACCACGGGGATTTTGCACGCGTTTCGTTAAAGTTTTGCTAAAATTATGGGGTGGATTCATTTGCAGCATACGCGTATAGCTGTCGCTTTAGCGCGTGGGAATTTTCTTCAGTTGTTTAGCCAAAAAAACAGAAAATTTGCACGTGCCAAAGCGACAGCTATACGCGTATGCTGCAAATGAATCCACCCCTTGATTACTGATGATTAATTTCGCTCGCACACAAAACTGCTTCTGGCACACCAAGAGGAAGATATCAAGTGAATTTCCCAGGATACCACGCAGCACTTTACAACCTCTAATTTCATTGGACCTTGGTATCACGCAGCTCTATTGTTTTCAGGGCTAGGGTCCATTGTTCTGTTGTTTGCTACGGTGGCCCATATCTGCAAAACACAAATCAAAATGCACTAAACGCAACAATAAATTCTTTAAAGACAAATCAAAATTCAATAAATACAAAGCAGAAGTGATATAATTCATGACATTTATTCAACGTCCAAACCCAACATTTGTCAACCGCTGACAACGCGCTATTGCTAAGGCCCGCCAGTTCCGCCATTTTGTGATGTTTTGTTCCAGCTGTTGAGCTGGTTTGGATCCTTCAGCTAGTTTTTGTCCTTTTTGCGGACAAAAGAGAGGGGACAACATCGTTAATACGAATGAAGCAAATAAGAATGCAGCAATAAAATGTCTGTCCTTCAAAAACTATGCAGCAAAGAAAACAGAAGAGGGTGGGGGGGGGGAACAGGGGGGTTTAAACCTCCCGGTTCCCGTCCTGTTATTTGTTGGCTCCCGCCTCTTTGCATTTTTTCGATTGCGAAATATTGCGCAATGTTGCGTAATTTTTCCCTTTTCTCCCGCTTCCCGTACACCTCCCGCCCCCTGTCCCCCCCCCACAAGAGAGGTCTACTCATTTCCGAAGTGGCTCAAAGAAAAAGGCAGCGAAGTCCAAAATAGTGGATCCGTTCGCACTAATAAACATAGGTATCATACACCAGTTCGTGGAAAAACATTGCCCTTAAAAGTAAAAAAGGATTCAGAGTACATAGAAGTGTTCGCGGAGACCTTGGTGAAGCGACAGGCTCATGACAAGTCACTTGACACGACAACAAGCTGGAAACTAATTTAACCCGATGGCCAATCGGCTATGACTCTCCCAGGTCAACCAGAGGAAGCGTTTACTTTGCGAAAATACAAAGAAGATTTAGGAAAACAGTACAACAGGATAACCTTGTACTTGTGCCTAGACGAACCGGAACAGTTGGAAATCGATAATGAGGCTGATGAGGAGTCTGATAGTCGTGATACAAGGTAAGATGTGTTGTACGGATCACTGAAGTCATATAGAAAATAGAACAAACTTTGCGAGCTTTTAATCTTAAACAAGACTGGCTTAGGCAGAATACATACTGTACTGGGAGGACTGTAAATAAAGTCATTATATGGAGTTATATTTCCATCCATGCAGTGATATTTTACAATGCAAATCCCTGACATCCCTAGGGCTTTCATAACAAACGCTACCTTTAAAATTATCTTATGTTGATTTAATGTTTGCTATTTTTTCAACAGAAAGAGAATTTGAAAAGAGGAGTGTGAACCTCAAGAAGAACATCCTAATCTCAACACAGGTAGAATCATTAAACCATATTTGTAGAATGTCTTTTCAATCCCGGATTCCTTCCGAATAAGAGATGCCTTGTTAACCGGCCGTCGCCATGGCGACCGCGGTTTACAAAATGAACACGGTTTTTCGTGGAAGCAAGTTGGCTGAACATACGAAGAAAGTGCTGTAAAGCTTGTGGTACGGGTACTCAAGCGCGGTACTGTCCTATATAAGACGCAGGCGCATATTAGTCTTCTGAATGTTGCCTTCCTATGTTTTTATCTTTTAATTTACAGTATTTACAATATGAACGGCGAAGGGTTGTTAAGTTTGGGGTTTTTTGTATTTGTCTTGTATAACGCATGCGCAATTGAGTAAAGGAGCTAACAGGACTGAATGCGAAATTGGCTGTGTCTAGTTAGTGGTTATGGTGAAAATTGTTTTAGTGCAGGAGTTTTTTATTGGGATAGCCTGCGTAGCAAGCGTTTCCGCACGTTCAATGCACTTTTCGCTTTTTTGGCCGCGGAAAAATTGGGGCGGGCGCAAAAAAGTGCGTGGCGGGGGAGGGGAAAGGAGAGAAGGAAACGCTTGCCCGCAAACCCCACGATTTTGAAAAACCCTTTCGTCCACGAACGGAGTTTCCTGATTGGCGCGGCATGGTAGTGTTGTTTGCCAAGTGATAGATCCGTCAATCAAATCAGGTATGTTCATTTGAGCGTGACCCGCATGAACACAACGAACTGGTTCTCGATATTGGGGAATTCTTCTCCCTATCACTATTTTTACCTGAAGTTCCTCTCAAGATCATTTTTGTCCTGATCCGACAGCAGATCTCAAAGACTTGCGGCAAGCTTTTTCCGACACGGAGGAATCTACACGAACATTCCTGCGACAAGGACTGTTGCCTGATAGAGTTTGGAGCAGCCGTTTTAATACACAAGTGGATAGACTGTTTTGACGGAGTTTGGGAAACAGCAGACTCGCTACCTATCGCACTCCGAATAACTTCG
>Ga0126336_10000017_pt1 | contig 30741 bp, 16 predicted proteins | sample SidCmetagenome_FD_92530 | JGI IMG/M metagenome (GOLD analysis project Ga0126336, IMG submission 92530) | Coral microbial communities from El Islote,Puerto Morelos, Mexico - Siderastrea C C metagenome | ecosystem: Host-associated > Invertebrates > Cnidaria > Coral | place: El Islote,Puerto... | reverse complement strand
TAAATGAACTTTGTGTGTTGAGCCGTTGATTCTTGTCGTACCATTCGTTTCTATTTCACTTGATGGTATTTTTCGTACGTGAAAATTACCAGAATTTGGTACCAAGAATTACAGGGTTCAAAGGGTCTTGGATATAGATATTTTTAATTTTATTAGTCTGAAAATAGCAGTACCAACAGAATTGCCCCCAACATTTGTCCAAAAAAGACGTTTCGTTCGATCAAAAACATGTGTTATCCTCTAAGCAAATTTGGTTCGCTCAACTTTGTTCTTAAAATATTAATACCATTCTGCAAAAGGACTATGCAAAAAGAATAAAGAAAAAAAAAGAGATGAAGAAGAAGGAAATTAATAACACGACTAATGACACTTTCGAGCCTGAAATGTTTGCGTTCCACACCCAATCTTCTGACTAGCGCGGTTTGCAACTGCAATCAAAGAGAAGAATTTTCCTTAGATCATTTCATTAACGCTATTTGAATTATACATCTCGTTTCATCTTTGAAATTTTTACAGCAAGTTTTAGTGGCTTAGATTTACGAACACAACGCAGAAAAATAAACTAATTTTTTTACTAGGATACAACAGTAAAACTTGGAAATCAGGTTGTTTTAGATGTCTGAAATATGAAAACGTCGATCGAGTTAATTGGGCGTAGTTAGCCTGTCTGTATCTTTACGGGTAAGATTCCTAAAATTGTTATAATTTAATTTTTTCTGGTTTCCAGCACTTCGGAGAAAACGCAGAATAAAACACGGTTACAACTTCTGAAAATCACAAAAAAAAACTAAGAAAAATTCTCTCACGACAATCTCCTACGCAGGCACCTGACAGCCTTGAAGCTTCGGGAGAAAGCGCTGTGAAACAATAAACTTTGAAATCATAAATCTTGTCTTATATGCGAAATATTTGACAGTTTCTAATAACGCTGTTGTGCAGTGAAAGGAAACACATTCAATGTACATTTTCCAGTGATTTTATTTTTATTAAATCCAGCGTCAAAACTCAAGATGAAAAACGTCCATCTTGCCGAAAACTATTTTGTTCCGTTCTTTGTAATTCATGTGGACTTTTGATCACCGTCAAAGAAGGAAACACACGAAACCCGCCTTTCTTCTGTTTCTTTTAAAAATATACACAAAGCATTCAAGTGCGCAAACGTAATTTCTCTTAGTTGCTGAAAAAAATTGTTTAATGTACCTAACGTAGTCATTGTTGTGCGCGCTATGGTGCATTTGGTATTTTATACGGCTTCGTGCTGTGAAAAGATGGAGTTAAATCGGTCGAAGATGGCTTATACAGATCACAGCTGCAGTAGAAAAAAATAACACAATGATCGTTTACCACACAAATCGATTCTAGTGCGACAGAAAGAGAAGACTTCTCCAAAGGAATGAAATTATTTCAGTTTCGTTCCGAGTTTACTTTTACAAAATTTCATGGTCACAAACAAAATGTTGAAGTTTTTGTCCCTGAAAAACCGAAAGCAGACTTCGCCAAGCAAAACACATAATCTTAAGAAGAATAAACTCAAAAATTATTTCTTAATTGCTTTTTCCTGGTGTTAGTTTCTTTAATGATCATTCTTCCCGGCTTAAAGCTCAATCTCTTCAAGGAATTAAACATAATTTGCGCGCAGTTCATTATGACCTTCCGCCCTAACTTCATTACACGGTAAGAATTAGAAATATCCGCCGAAATGTACCGTGATCCGGGCGGCAATTTTATACTTCGGAAAGAATGGAAATGTAAAATGGCTTTTCGTTAAGATTGTGTGATCAATAATAAGACAATGCTAATTTTCGGCTGCGATTGTAATTCTGTTATTCATATGTCTTTTAATAACGTAGTGCTAAGTCTTCATTAAGCGATTAATTGTAGTATTTATTCCTTTCTGTCACTACGTGCTTTCATGTGCCCTATTCACGAATGGAAATGGGCGTTTAAAGTTTAAAACACTATTGAATTTTGACAGACTCAAACCACAAACGCATCTAAAGTTCAATAAACTAAGACTAATCGAAAATATCATAGATGAACCTTCACTGAGATTACACATTTGAAAATTTCGTCGAAAACGTTTAACAGACCGAGGCCACAGAAGGACAAACCATAACTTCTTGAAACAGAGTTGTTTTTAAAACAAAACTTTAAACTTCACTGAGACTAGATATACATAAGTTCAATAAAGATGGCATTGATTTTGAGAGACCAGACCAGAAATTTGTTTCAAGTTCAGTGAATTGTAGCTTATTGAAAACTGTAGTTTAAAAATGTGTTACGTTTTAATACTAGCTGCGATTGACACGAAGGCATAAGACGTCAAGATATTTCACAGGAGAAAGAGGGAATCTGTCGTGCCAGCAGAATGTTAGCTCAATTCGAAAGACCAAATGGAAATGTTTTGTCAATTTTTTTTCAAGTTATGACTCAACAACACCACAGTTTGAACGGCTACTTGTTTGCAATCCTAGCTTCTGTAGGAAATGCGCGTTTTGAGTGATTTCAATAGATTCCAATTACAACATGCCGGAGCGACAGTGTACTTACTTATTTAGCTGAAAAGCCGGCCTAATAAGGATCGTAAACGGAGCAAAGAATGAAAGAAAACCATGCAAAATGACTTATAGTAGGAGAAAAACGGTCTTACAGTAGGAGAAAAGTAAAAAGGTTTGAGAAAATTCGTTTGGATGTTGGCAGATCTCAGATCATTACATCTGCTAAAAAACGGCTTTGAAGGGAACTTATTCTCTCTGACAATCTTTATTGATCATTAATCGACAGAGTTTCATATGATAACTACAGTAAGTTTATTTTCGTCTATTTAACTGATTATGTGAGTCTTCTTGACGTAATGTAGAAGAAACCGCGAACAAAAACTATACTTGCAAGTGATAAAGTAGTCATGCAGATTTAGACCAAAGGTAACTTGCGTCAGTGTAATTCAAGGTGTCAGAAGTCTTGTGTTTAGAGCATTTTCTGTCACTCTCTTCCTAAACCGATTCACTTGGAAATAAGAACTTTTATCAAATTAACAGCATGTCAAATTTAAGACAAGGCAAAAATCAACTTGCTGAATTACTTATTTTTGGCGACTCGATTGTATTATTCTTAAACATGAAATATGTATAGCACAGAACCAAGTCAAGTAGAGAGAGGAGATCTCACTAATGGGCCTAGTATCTCGGAGGAACCAAGGACTTACTAACTTTTGAAATATTTTCTGAGACAGAGGGTATTATAGAAAAAATATCAGGAGAAAAATTATTACACATTTAAGAAGGGTGATATTTGTGATGCTCGCTACAGGCTATTCGCTAAGCTTCAATATTTCCATTCTATGTTTGTCTTTGGAAATCTTTTGTGGTCTTGATGGATTTATGACCGACATTTGTGATTTTCATGGCTGACCTTTAGGCCTTATTCTCTACGCAACATCAGCTAAGGTGGCGAAGCCAAGGGAGATCGAGATCATGTCAAATCTTAAGCTTCATGCTGAGTTTTTGTCTCCTCAAGCGCGGTTTTGACCAACCTTGTTTGTATTTTGTTTTTACTTTCCTCCAGTCACGCACGAGCTTTTTGGACAAGATTGGCATGATATACGTTTAGTTTCCATTAAAAGTGTAACAAAATACAACTACGTTTCCACTATCATTTCTGAGATTTGCAACGCCTGCCTTTGAAGATTATCCTTTCTTTTTCTAACCACCTGACTAGTCATCACAGGAAAACTGTGACAATTCACTATTTGCTATCAGTGGTTAGATAAGATAAACTGAGAACTTTATGTGTTTTCACACGTACATACAAATTTGCATGTTTTGAAACTTTTAATCTTCACTTCGAATAAACATACTCAAGAAAGTTATCGCACAAAGATTTTATTACACCACGTGAATTTCGATCAAACGTTGCTTTGTACTTCTTAACCGTTCATACCTTAATGCGTTCAGTACAAGGGATCATAATTTTGGAAAGAGGCGAACTGATTATTGGATAGTGTTATAGGGCATTACGTGGAGACAACAAACAACAAAATAATTCAAGTGGAATAAAAGCAACTGAGTAATTCATTTTATTATAAAAATGGTATTCCCGTTTTTGTATGCATGAAGTCGATATAAAACGTCGACCAAACTGTGCCCTGTACCCAAACACATAACCTGAGGGGAGGGATGAGGCAAGAAATGTGGCATTCTGTCAAAAAGTACAAAGTCCTGTGTGCCGAGCTGAGCAATACCTTCTTGTTCTGCTGTCCTTCAGGGGGATTCTGTTGTCCTTCAGGGTCCTGCAAGGGGATTCGCACTTATGAGTCTGTGGATGAAATCCCTAAGTGTGACCATTCAAATGAAAGCTACCGAGCAGTACTTTCCTGTGGTGCTGTTTATTATGTTGTACAAGGTGGTTCTAACCTTTTAGTCTGTACATCAAGGTGATTCCAACTTTCGAGTCTGTGGATGAATTGATCCTGGAGCGTGACCATGGAAATGAAACCTACTTAGCAATGCTGACCCGTACCTTTTGTGTTTGTTTCTTGATATTTTTCAAAACGAAAAGTGTGGCTTTTTCTTGCTTTTCATCTTGGGTGCTTTTCGGTTTGAAAAGAATTCAAAACTGTTGTACACGACGTGCGGTGGCAAATAGTGCCTGCTACCGTACCAGTCAGTTCGACAATTTTGGAAGAAAATAAAGCAAAAACAGTTTCAGGGGTGAACTACGTTGTATGCATTTCTCAGTGTATTTGCAAGAGTTGAGTGTATTTAAAGATAGTTGTTCCTTCCATTTATATTTTCGTGAATTCCGTAGAGGGGGACAACTTCAAGAAGAGTAAGATAAAAATCCACTTACTGGGAAGATAGGATTACATATATATTGCTAAAAAGCAAGCTAATAGAGGACGCTTTTTTCGAGTCTTATAGATTATTGCAGTTTAAAAACACGAACAAAATCTGTTTATTCCTTTTTGCTAAAACTGTTTTGATAATAATGAGCAGTTGACCGAGCTTTCAAAGTGTTGCATACATAAAATTTGTCGCTCTAAAAAGTGTTTTCTTTAAGCACTCTCCTTTAAAAACGCTTAACCTATATAAAATTGCTTGTCGCCCTGTTGTTATTAAATATAAAATATTCGCACTAAGTACTAAGTACTTCAGTGGAAAAACTTTGTGGATTCAATATCAGTGTAAGTCTTATTCAAATTTGAAGCCAAAAACTCGAGAGGATCTTGCTCAGTGATCGTCCAAACCTCTGTGGCCCTGTTTGCAATTGTTCATTCCAACCACTAGTCAAAATACTGGGTCGTGAAGGCAATACAATAAGGTCTTCATTATTAAAACGCTGACTAGTTTAACGAGGTAAAGATGATGACATTTTAAATAAGTACACAGGGCTACTGCTATAAAAAATAAACGACAGAAAACGAGAGAAAAAATCCAAGAATTACTGTAATTTTATCTAAACTGTGACATCAGTTCCAACATCAGAAGGGACAGTAGTATTAAATACATAAAAAGTGAGTTCGGTCCAGAGTGTAAAATAATCTCTGCCAACTACCATCACGAAAATGTTTCAACTTTATCATGAAATTTGGCACGTGTATCTCTTCAGTTTTAAAAACACTGCAGAGCATAAAATTTGCTATCACAACCGCTTAAGCCTCGGTTTTCCGCAATAATCACCCGTTCAATTTTGACAGAGGCCAAACTCAAAACAAAGACAAAAAATTCAAAATGTACATTGCAACTTAAGGATTTCTTCTTCAGCTCAAAAGTTGGAGTCACCTTCCACAATCTGATATACAGGACCACAGGAAAGCATCGCTCCATAGCTTTCATTTGAACGGTCAGACATGAGGATTCATCCGCATACTCAAAAGTGAGAACCACTCTGAACAATGTAATATACAGCACCACCGGAAAGTACTGCACAGTAGCTTTCATTTGAATGGTTACACTTGAAGATTTCGTCTAAATACTCAAACGTAACAGCCACCTCGTACAACCAACGAGCAGCGCCACAGGAAAAAACTGTTCGATAGCTTTGCTCAATAACACGTAAGGATTTTACATAGGCGTAAAACCACATTAAAGAAGCAGGCTTAATCTCGGAAGTATAATGCAGAAACGTTCAGTATTTAGTCATAAAATTCAGTAGGACAGAAGCATGTTGACGCTTAAGTGTGGTAGCTGAGTCTCACAGTAAAAAGAGACATGTTCAGTCTTAAAATTTTCTTCCATCAAATTTGATGTTCACAAAATACTTTTGAGTGTGAAACAAAGACATGATGTAAGGGTTTAAATTTTAATTTTGTTACACAGTCTACATCATTAAATCTCTCTGTGAGCTTACCCATTACAATCAGAAATGGCTAAAAGTAAATCAATCGCGGTGAAAATGATTTATTGCCTAACTGTGCATGTAACCTACGTGAAACAAGAAAGAGCATAATTCAGCCGATTTAATTCTCCCTTTTTTTTCTAGGAATTCAAATAAACTAACTATAAGCGATTTAATGTCAGCTTAGATTTAGGACATATCTTATCTCAGGTTCGCCAAAAACAGTTTGCAAATTTTGCCCAGACAATAACAGTAAGACTTGTAGTATAAATGACACTTATTAGAGAAAAAAATTAGACCGATATTACAAGTAAGCCTCTACCTTAAACCTTAGTATAATCAGAAACCTTATTTTTACGAAAAAAAATATATTTTGAACAAATTGCTTTTACCAACACAACCTTAAAAAAATCGTTGTGAAAAAAAAAAAGAAGAGAACAAGAATAGTAAGAGTCAACCTCTAAAATATTCTGACATTAGAAAGCAAAACTAAGACAACGACATTCATCAAGATTAGAAATTTTTCTAATTTGTCAGGGTAGTTTTTTGGTTAATATAATTTACATATTCCGTTATTTGTGATTTACCGACAAAAACGCACAGTTTTTCATGAGTTATGGAGTTCAGAAAAATATTCAGATTTATCTAGAAAATAAAAACGAAAATTGATGCTGCACTGATAGGCGTTCCAAAACCGCGAACAGATGTTACAGATTTTATTTATAGTCGTTACACGTTACGAGTACAATATCGCCAAAAACCGCATTAAAATGCTACATTTAAAAATTACGGCGAACCCCCAAAAAACTGTTTATGACAAGTCAGATAGTTAAGAACTCGTGGCGTCTGCCGATCGTATTGATAAGGAACAGAATTTAAACTAAACCAAGAACAAAAACGTGAATTCATATTTTCTACAAGAAACCGACAGTTTAGTTTCAAATGAATTACAGCAATGCGCCAAATTTTTAGATATTCTCCACTAGTTCTTTCTAGGGAATGTTCTTCTATTTCAGTCTACTTGTGCTCACAGCATAGGAACATTAAGGTTTCCGTCTACTGCTGTGATGAATTAGGCAGGATTTAGCCTCACTCGGTGTTAGCGCAGAGCTCACTTGGCTTAAATCAGATATTAAAATGAAAAGAGTGCGCCAGCGACATGATGTCGCGAAATCCTGCCTTCTTTGATGTAAACACCTGCCCGAGACAAACTCGCGATTATTTCACAAGATGTTTTCTCTTTGACTCCTATTTACTATTAAAATTCCAGCCAACAACCTGCTATTTTAGGACCTGCTATAGCTGCAACAATTCATTTTTTTTACTTTAAAAGCTATTTTTAATCTTTCTAACGAGCTACGCTCTCACACAATTTCAGCCTAACTCCAGTGTAAGGTTAAATACTTATACCTACTGATAAACGTTCGAGTGACCTTGCCCAGATTTGAACTGAATCAGTTTCAAATACTCGGTCTCCTTATCTCAACGATAAGAAAGTAATAACACGATGCTACAAAATATTGTTTTTTAGGAGGAAGAAGATACCAATTTTTGATATCAACAAAATATAGAAATTGGTATTGGTAAAGTTGTCCAAAATGGGAATAAAAATTCTTAGAAAATCGCTTCAATTTTTAGCTTCACACAGAGTCTTGCTACAGCACAAAACTGTTTTTTTCTTTTGTAATTTAACAACAAAAAAGATAAGACTTACCGAAAAAATTCGTTTTGACCCAAGCTCTCCGCTTCATCATTCGAAACAGCCGCAACAGTGTATGTTGTCTCCGTTCAGAGAATCAAATAGCCATGCACTCAGTTCTCTTGAAAAACGACGCATCGCACATAAAAACATACAGCATTGTTCGCTGCATTGCTACATTGTAAACACTCCTGCTTAATGTTGTGTGTTTTACCACGGGTTCTATATATCCATAAACGATAAAATGAACAAAATAGACAAAAATTAAAGCAAGACATGTATATATCCGATGATTAACCGCGAAATGGATCTCGTTCAGCGCAGTTTACGGAATTTGACTCCATTAGGAGCAAGGTTGATTTAAAGATTGTCATAATCAGTATTACTTGGTCTATGCTTCATCTAATTTCTGGATTCAGGTTTTCTGGCCAGTTTTCTATATTCTACCCTCGTTTTCTGTTCAGCAGGTGAAGAACTGGGCCTTAAAGAATCACTCTTTGTCCAAGAACAAAATATTAACATCTTTGCGACGGCTTCTTGTGTCCAAATCATTCTTAAGGACTTTCAAACTCTTCTTTGCGAAAATTTAATTTATTTAACTCAATCATATAAGTTTCGTTTTGTGCCCTCATAAAAGAACCCATAAAACAGTTTAGAGTACGCCGTGAAGTTTTTAAAAGAAATTGCTTAATGTGTATCAGACATATTGGTTTTTAAGGACTTGAAAATGAATGGACTGCTGCAATAGTCGAATCAGTATGAAGGGTAAATTGAATTTATTAAAACGCAAAAACGTCGCTAGGGAGAAGAATATTAGATTTTACTTCCTTGACAAGTGACTTGCTATCATTATTTAAGAAGTATAAACAGCTTGACATTTTAAGTATTTTTGCACTAAATGTGACTTTTTGCCAAGAAAGAATGGACAAAAAGATTTTGCGTGTCTTGTTACGTGAACAAGGAACGATGCAGTCCCAAATTCAAAGAGAATTGCAGCTGGAGCAAATTCCGTGAAAAGCTTACAGTGTTTGTTCTGGGCTTTCTTTTGCGAAGAACTCGACTGAAAAGCCCGCTAGTCTATTTATCCATCCCTATTGTGATATTGTCGCGAAGATCTTTGCCGTGGGCTTAAAAGTCAAAATGTAGCCACTTTATTCAGCCAAAGAACCAACTTTACACTGGAAAGGCGGAAGGGGGTTGCAATAACAATATTGTTTTGGCGGGAAAATAGACGGTTGCCACAACGTTTGAGTGCTCGAGTGCACGAATAACATCACGAAGGAAAGACTGATTTCGTTCATTTTTCACTGAACCACATCGCCTTTCTTTCTTCTGGGATTAATTATATTTAAATGATAATCCACTCGGGTGCTAAATATACACTAAGTCTAATACCATGAACACAACAAACACAAAGGGAACACGTTGCCGGAATAGGGCGCGAAAAAAAAATTCTTTTTCACTTTGACAATTCTTTGCAGCGGTCCACCCAAACTTGCAAATTTGAGCTTCAGCGACCCGACGCTTAGGCGCGCGCAAAAGAGAAAAACTCAAAACGCACATACCAAAAGATTCTTATTTAAATATTGAATTGTTTTCTTGTCAACAAAGGACCCTTGGCCGTGTTTGTGATATTAAAAGTGCTGGTTTGAGGTCGGAACAATGCATCGGAAATACTTAAATAGCAAATTTAAGCGGTCGTGTGTAGTCGCAAAATGTCTCACGGAAGCGTTTATAAGCAGGCAAATAAAGTTTCATCACTTTTGAATCCTTCTACAGCAAGATTTGCGCCAATTATCTTTCAACGATAGGTTACATATCTTAGACGCCACTAGCCCTAAAGGAAAAAAAAACTTACGGTGTTTTTTATGTTTTTAACAAAGTACGTAATTACATTAAAAATGTCGTATTTTCATTGTATAGAGCGATCGCGATATCTTTAGCATTAAAAAGTTGCCTTTCATTACTGTTCCTTGAAGCACGCGGTTTTTATTATGTTCTTTGTACGCACACATTCTAATCACTAAATTTCGTCGTAATTAATAATTAATCAAAGCCTCAACCCCAAATAACTAAGGAAAAATGAATATTTCTCTTGACTCAGAGCTTCGGTCATAACACCTAAGGCTAAAAAAATATTGAAATGCTGACAACTTCCAACTAATTGAAACTTCTTTTAATTAAAGCCAAATTGATTTGTCCTATGAGCCGCGCGATTGGTATTTAGAATTTGTTCGCTTTCTTTTAATACAAAGCATAGATTTTTTTGCTTTAGCTTACTAGAATCATTTTATTTGAATTTCTATATGATTCGATTTGTATCTTAGCGCGCGCTTCGCAGGTAGGAAGGCCGGCTACTCAAAAGGTGAAAAATGAAATCAATTTGAAAATGGACAAAATTTGGCCGTTATATTGGAAGTTTCAGCGTATTTGTAAACTTTTACGTGCCCTAGCTGTCTAAAAAAGATTTTTTAAATTCACGAGAAACCAAATTAGACACATTATCTTATCTTTTTCGGATATCGTCTCGAATTTACAGATAAATTAGTTTTCTAAAGATTCATTTGGCAAATTAGTATAGTACATTTTTATTTCTGCGCAAAGGAAAACAATGTAATGTTTATCGGAGATTTCAATAAGTAAAGTGAAAAAGTAATAAAATCAGCAAAAGTCGCCTAGTTTCTCGCGATTGCAGGAAAAAATTCAACATTTTTAGCTCCGAAGAGACATTTGCAGAATTCATTGAGGCCATAGAAGAAATAACTATGTAAAAATGTTAATGGCGCATTTTAGAAAATTTCATTAATTTCAGGGTAATCAGCTAGCATACTTCCAGCTGCCGGCAGAAACACCAAATATATATTTTTGTACTTTATATTTGTCACGCATATAGAAAACCCCATTCACATTTGGCCAAGTTTGTACAAGGATTTCCTCTCACACGACCTAAAGTTATTGGTGTCTCTTAAGCTTTTCTCCGGACCATTAGAGCCCTTTGTTTTCCTGCAAGAGAAGTTGTCGACACTGATTAAGTCACTTCCTTTTCATTGCAAATGATGTGCGAACGTTTTTCAAAGTTGTTTTGAAGTAACAATCAAATCAATACTTTTTGGTGATTAAGCTGCCACTCGATATTTACGACTGCAAAATGTTAAAAAGCAGTTTATTCGCGATGTCATGAATCCCGCTATGTAGGTGGCATTCGGTTAAATGCCGAATAAAAGCCCTTCAAGGATCGCACGCGGGCCGGTAATTATCTTAAAACCATACGAAAATGTTAGTTTTCTTTGAGAACAAAAGCCGTAAGCTAAACATGTTTGAGTAATTAGGGAAACGATGAAACAGTCATGTGTAGTGAAAGAATACAAAGGGATTTGTCAAAGATCAACGAGCTTCTATACCACGGCACGAGCCTTGTTTTTTGTTCCTGGCTGGTATCTCTACAGGATCCTTTTTTGAGGGGGAAGTGTCGGTCTGCCTCCCGCCCGTTTCGTGGAAACGCACACGGAAGGGGAAATCTAATCAATAAATGTCATGCCCAGAGCCATACCATCTCGCTATCGGGCTCTATTGCCAAAACTTAAAGAAAAATCGCATTAAATTTTGACGCCAAGATGTCGAACTCCATCGATCGTGCTCCGCACAAGCCTCGAGCTGGCGAGAGCAAGTACTATCGATTTAATTAACAATTAATATTTTATTAATCACGTTAATGACGATTCAGTTTCGTCTAATCACGGTTTATTTGATCAATTATTTGAAAGCCAAAATACTTCATCACAAACAAATGCTTCTTAATTAAGAGAATTACTGTTCGCGCTCCAAGGCCAAAGCTCAGATGGAAGAGAACCTTCGAGCGAAACGCGCTTGAAAATTCATGCTAATTACGCGCCGCCAAGCACGGAACGCGCTGGGAGCCGCTGGAAGATGGAGCACTGAAAGGCGAAAAAATTATATTACAGGCGCTTAATTTGCCATGCTCTCATGTTCAATTAGCACAATTAAATATTAATATAGAGTGATTTGCTTACATGCTTTCTGATCCGGTGGTGACACCTGACATAATTTTATTAGAAAATAGCGGCACGGCGAGCGCTGATTGGCTAGCCGCCGCTATAGATATTAAATCCGAGGTAATAAGCACTCTACAAAGAAGGCCGAAAGTTTGGCAGAATCGCAGAAGATTAGTAATGGAGCCATCGAACGACGCTCACGGACCGGCAAGAGGGCAGGCTCTGGACCACAGAGAAGACCATACAACGACTTCTTTGCTTGAGCTAGTTCCAAGTTTGGAGCATTCGATCGTGGGAATACTCAATCATAACGGCGAGTTAAATGATCAAGATTCAGGTAGGGGCTATCTTGTTAGGGTAACAAATCTTCGAAAATTTTCTACTCATCACTCACATTAACCCAGCTTTATAAAAAATAAATTTTCTAATGACTTGAGTGAGAGCTCGTTCTAATTTAATTCACTTGATATCTGCCTCAGCAGATAGCGGCAAGAATAGCTGTGTGGATGGGAAAGGCTCCCCAACCGAGCACAAGAGGAATGATACTGTTTCTTTTGATGATGAAGATAGAAAGGCCAGTGATAGCCAAGGCGCCAAACAGAAGCGACATCGTACTCGCTTCACTCCAGCTCAACTGAACGAGCTTGAAAGATGCTTCGCTCGTACGCATTACCCTGACGTGTTCATGCGAGAGGATCTTGCAGCACGGATTGGACTCACCGAATCCCGAGTTCAGGTACAAACGTTAAAGACCGGCAATTTATGATTAACTCGATATCAATGGGAGAAAAATAGCAGTTTAAGGATCTTTTGGCATAATGAAGTTTATGTAACGGTTTGTTTTGCGAAGAAAAACAAAAACGCTCCTTCATTTAAATAGCTCTTAATCTTTGCCACTTTTTCCGGGAAGCTAGTCGTACAAAGCTACTGAGACACATATAGCTAGTTAGAGTTTAGTATCTGATTTCTGTTAAATGATAAAATCGTTTACGTCGCCACCAATTTTTTCCGGCTGTAATGATATATTTGTATACTTTTCGTCCTAATCACTTTCACACCGCGGAAAGACTTGTACAAACCTTTCATTTCAAAGCCACTGTTCCCGGGAATTATATTAGAGAACGAGCAATATTCGCGAAAAGAAATCAAATTTTATTGCTGTGAGGACGATTTATTATTTTTATCGCGGACACAACAAGAATTGCCTTTGTGGTATTAATTTGGTTTTTGTTTTGAGATACGCTTAACCGGCGGTCTTAAGCGAGCGAGGAATGGCACGTTCCTTGCGGCTAAATTTTCTTTGCTTAATAACACGCCTTGTCAAAAGATAGATCAGCTTAAAAATGGTGTTATTTTAATTTCGTGTTTTTATTTTCCGAAGATTGAGCCACTAGTGTGGCAGAAGTCTTAGAAGGAAGGCAGGCCGCACTTTCTGAATGTACACAATGAATAGATTATTAAAAACATATTCAATAGCAATGGTCAAAATAAACCCATTGGAAATTCTAATGAAGCAAGGCCAAACGGAAGACTGTTCTCGTGATTTTTAAAAGTTATCTAAGCTATTATGGCTAAGACCTGCAAGTGAATAATGGGCATTGCAGAAATAGAAACTATTATCTCGAAACAGTGTGTTGCAATTGTCAACCGGAGTCGTGTTTACACCGGGTGAGAAATAATTACTTTCAAGATTTGAGTACACTGAAGAGCGTACTTTTCTGTTATGGGTTTTCCATAACTCTAATTGGAAGCTTTTTTCGTCAGTTGCCTGGTACTCCATTAGAGTGGCGAAGCTTGTCAAATTTCGGTTATCGTAGATTCGATATTAAACGATAGAAATTAGCTGCATTTCACTTATAAACACCTGTTCCAATACATTTTGCGCTTTGATCGTAGACAGCTGAAATTCTTACTGTAGTTTTGAAAGTTCCTTCTGGAAACAAAACGCAATTTTCTTTCTCGAAGCATGAATACTATTATCTCTCTTTGCGGTAAAGTCATCTTTGTTGCGACTTTGTAAATAAAGCCACATCGTCAGCGAACCAAAAAGATGTATAAACTGTTTAGGGTTAAATACATGTTGTAGTACGTGAATTTGAAAAGTCACATGTAAGACCTTAATTCTCCCCCGGAGTTTATAAACGTTCTCAACCGTGTTTTGCCGAGGTTGGAGTTGGCCCCGCGCAGAAACCTTACAATTCACTCACGTAAAGCGAGATTTCTAGAAAGACAATACCATCGATATTAAAGGTAGAGCCTAACAGACTAGTACGGAGCTCGTTAGAGAAAAGCGTGATTTGAAAGACAAAGAGAAGACCGGTGTTTTTGAACATAATTAGAATAGCTATAAGGCGGGTTCGCTGAGCTCTTCTGTAATTACATTTTTCATTTCAGCGTGTTCTTGGCCGCGTTTTTATAAAGGACAGCGAAGTTAAGAAGTGGATTACCTCAAAACCGCCTAAGAATTAAACCGGGCTCGGCAACAAACTCTGTTTACTTAGAAGAAATATTTGGCATGGTTCAGAATCCGCTATTCTGTGCTACAATCTGCAGGGAAAACAAAGTCTGGACTGCTGGGCCATCTTGGCCAAAGCGACATAGAATATCCAGGATTCGGTGACGGTGGAACATCGCCAAAAGCTTTCACTTCCGTTTATGCAGCTCGGAGTTGCTGCAGCGAATAATAAAATTAAAGATAATTATGACAAAAGTAGGGTTCGTATCGCTTTTGGTTATTCTTATTGTAGTGTTTGATTGTTCCGCGAACCTAAATGATTAGGAGTACAAAAGAAGCAGATACCCGGCCACAATTATGTTATTCTCGTGTCTCGCCCAACGACTACGAAATTGAAAAGTCACTAAAAGTTCTTCAGTATATGGTATTGGTCTGTTCTTCTGTGTCTGGTACTAAATAACCAGTTCAACAGAACGTTTTGGGAAAGAATTCTATAATTAGGGTCTCATTTCATCTCATCAGAGCAGGATTGTTATGCACTGATTAAATACAGTCTGTGTTTAAACGCGAAGAATTTTAATGTATACTTGTTATTGAGAAGAAATGGCTTCTTGTACTTTTCGGTTAGCAGTTTGTTTTGAACAAATCGTGGTAAATTGAAAACATTAGTTGGCTCCATGGGTGGTAAATTTTTAGGCGTGTCAAACTTATGCTTAGTGCTATGAGACCCTGACCCCGATAAAGGACAGCCATAACAATTTACTCAAATCTTTAAGCGTTCGTGTACAACTTAAATTAATCGCAAATTGCAAGGAAATACGACCAGACAACGTTTAATGTAACCTAAAATCACATTTCATTTAAAAATGACGCCTGTGCTCTTAAACTGCTGTTGACACAAAGATTGTACACGGAGAAATTCAACGCGGATTTGCGCACCTCAGTTGTGCTAAAGAGATTTGATGTGTTGCGACAAGTCAGACATGCGGCGGTATTGCACACCGAAGCAATACCAAGACGTATTTACCGGCAAATTTTCTGAACCATTGTACAAAATATTCTATAGCGGTCGGCACATTGGCGGCACGGACCCGTGTTTGCTTTAGAGGTATCGATAGGTTACGCCGGGTTGATCAAAGTGTAAAATGAAAACATCAAGTCTATTGTTTGCCTTTCCTTTTCCTCGAAAAACCGAAACTGTAAAAAGGGAAATAAATCACTGCTCTGTTGTCAAGGAGTTGAGCAACTCCCTCGGTAGTTTGTTTCGTCAAAGGCGTTGCTACACTACAATTTATTGAAGTCTTTTTAATTCTGTTTTAGCTTTATTAACTACGATAGGTGAAAAAGGCCAGGAGCGGTACATGTCAAAGGTAGAATATTGTGAGAAAGCAGCCGGCCATACCAGCAAGAATGCTTCTATATGTTCAGTTGGGGTTATTAAACAGAAGCCCTTTGTCGGCAAAGCAAGGGTTTCATTATAACAAATCCGTGGCAAACGAAACTTTAAAACTAATAACAAATTGAAAAGAAATAATAGGGTGGGAAAACTAGTATAGAGTTTGCAGTGTATTCCCTAGATATGAGCGATGAAAAACACGTACAACTTCTCTTGCCACCCTACGATTGTGTGCATCGCATAGTTCAAGGATTGTCTATTAAATTTGAGAATTCATTCTCCTTAACCCCACAAAGGCAAAAGCACTGAGGGTTGAAGACATGCAGTGAATTGAACATAACGTTTTTGGTGCTGTATTGTAATTGCGAGGAAGTGTACGATGAATTCACCTACAAAGAGAAGTGTAGCCATATTTCTCAAAGATAAGAAACCACGTTCTTTTAGAAGAAGGGGAATGCACGATCTTAAATATTTAAAGTTGACTGTTGGTTTGCTTTAGTGGCTTTAAATCCTGTACAATTAAAGGAAGGTTCGTACCACACGAGAAGAATAACTAAGGGAAATCGAATGTTCACAGCATATGCTTGAATTTTCGTACCCAAGGCGATGGTGAGGTGGTGCTTTGTTAACCAAACGGGTACCAGCTAAAACTAATTTTCACAACATCAACCTTTGTCAAAATCACAGGTAAACTCGATACTTTTCTTCAGTGGTAAAGTTTTCTGAGAAATCTTTGATCTCCTTCATTCAAATAGCAGCTGCGAGTCTTGAGAAATATTTCGGATCTTTTAAAGCGATTCTCGTGGGTATATACTTAAACCTTCGTCAATAGTCCATTGTCACGTTTTTCGTCGGTATAGCTGTCCTCAAAAAAACCTTCTCAGCAGTAATTCGGATTCACGTTTTAGCTTTTCGAGTTCAGTTTAGAGTCTTGTTGTGCATGTGCTTTTTTCTCTATTCAAACAAAAGTATCATTTTAGCTGTTAACTTCGACGGACATTAATTTTCGTTATCGTTCAATTGGTGCCTTGTTTTACTGATAGAAAAAGTTAACATTCAACGTGCTCTTTCTGAATTCCTTAGGCATGGTTTTTGTTATTAAGTTAAGCATCTTTTCCTTTTAATTCAACTATTTTGCTTTCTTATTTTTGCTGTTAAGGCCCAATGCAAACTTTATTAAAATTAGCATTTTTCATGTTTGCACATGAAGCTAAACAACCAAGATTTGTCGGCGAAATAAAAGCTAACTGTACTTCTGTTTTGGGCTGTATTCAACACAGGAGAAAAACACTTTCTTTGGTGAAAAAGTGATGTCCAAGATTTTACTCTTTATTGTGAGACTTCATTCTTTGTTTCAAGGGTATTTGAAACATGGAAAAAATCTAAATCAATGTTAGTTTGCTGTAATTCTCGAGCTTGTTAAATTTCAAGTGACTTCTCGCAAAATGCGGAATAATTGTGTGCAAATCGATATAATCATTTTCCGACAATGCCACGAAGAAGATTAATTAAAAACTTCACTCGCGTGTTTAAACAGCTTTGTAAGAACAAATTTTGGCAGCCTCGGCTTCCTCTTCAAGGCAGAACTTTCTCGGAAAAGGAAAACAGCAATATGATTTCGCTACCAGAGGTTAACTATCGTGAACAATTAAACCATATCCTGGTAATTCAGGGTGCAATTAACAAACTTAATTCCCACATAGATTGCCTCGTCGAGAAAGGCGTGGTTTTTAGTCCTTGTTTTATTAAATTTTACGCTTTTCAAAACATTTTCATTTGACCAAACAATAATTTTCAAAACATTTTCATACGGCCAAGCAATTACTTTTATATTAGGACTACTGACTGCTGTTATCGTATGAACGTGCAAAAACTTCGACAATTACGCCCAAATTTCTGTTCCATTTTCACCGCAAACTAAAATATATTTCTCTATTTCTTATTTAACGTTTCTCTTTAGACGTTTGCATAAGTCGTAATCAAATTGAAACATTTGTTTCTAATATATTCATTTGTTGTCGACTCTGAATAAACCAGCTATGTTAAATGGTGATAATACAAGACGCAGTTTTACTCTTACACAAGTGAACAAGCGCTGAAAAATGATAAACGACAACGTTGAATTATTTCACCAATGTTTAAGTCTTACGGCTCCAAGAGGTTTTACAGCTTACCTGAGATTTATATAGAATAATTTAACCGCAAGGTAACAATTTCTGAAGGCTTAGCACTGAGAGCAAAATATAGAAGAGCAAAGAATAACGTAATAGATTCTAAATTGGCGGTAAATCATTTCCCTAATTTTACTCTTTACTTAAAGTGGCTGCTTAATTGGTAAGTAAGCCAAAAAGATATTTTAAGAGTCTGTTGAAGAACACACTTTATTGAAGATAAAATAACGAGTAGTTAAGTTAGATAATTGCGTCTTACAACTCGATCATATGCGGTAAAATTCCGTTTATACTGGCTGGGCATATACAACTTCGTAAGGGTGTTTTGGTTGGCAAGCACAAATTATTATGGTTGAACCAATTTCAGTCGATTCATGCAAGTTGATTTTTTTTGATACTCCTCCATTGTTTAAAGCAGACTACCAACCTACTACCTACAGTATTCTGTATAAAAGTCGGCTTTCATCTATAAATCTAATATTCAGAATAGAATACGGGGAAATGTGTACGTGCAACACTTATGTTAAACAGAAGGGTTGAAGAGCATTGCCATAACGCATTCGCCGTATTAATTAAGTACCATTTGTTATTTATAACGTAGCACGTTGTTTTTCCTTGAGCCGTTGACTCGCAAGAGTACCCAAAACAATTCAGGATTTTTTTTGGCTTACTACTTAAAATGAAACAAAATCTAAGCGAGTAAAATTCAGCTGTTAATTTTGAAGAGGCATTTAAAGAGTTCATTCACAGACCCAATTGTAAGGACCGCCTTGAACAGCATATTAAAGAGAACGCAGATACACTTGAGGAGCTCGTCTACTGACCTCGTTAATTACGTGGTTCAAGATAAGTCCCGAGAAGTTATTGGGTTTACGATTTTACCCCCGTTGTCAAATTTTGAGTCAAGTAACGTGGTTTTGGCTTTTTATTCTTAGGCTAGGAACAGGCTCCTAACAGGCTCTTTATTGTACAAATGAAATCCTTAAACATGACTACTCAAATGGACGCTCTTGAACAGTATTTTCATGCTGCAACTGATTATCCTAGTAAACATAACACAGTTAGCCTTTAAAGGTCTCCCAGTAGCTCAGTGGTTAGAGCGTCCGACCAGTATACGGAAGGTCATGGGTTCGCTTCCCGTCGGGCACTCAGATTTTTTTCGTTGTCCCACACTCGTGACGAATCGAATATTACATCTTTTCTCATTATTAATTTTGTAACTGAAATTTGGAATCTTTCTTCGCTCTGATCGACTTAAGAGTGTTGAGGGAAATCTGTTGTTTCGAGGTGACTTGTGAGCATTATACTGTTAATAAGTGAACTAAAATATTTCTACTTCTCTTTCTTACTAGGTGTGGTTTCAAAACCGTCGAGCTAAATGGAAGAAGCGCAAGAAGACGGCAGCCATCCTCCGCCCTCCAGCGCCCATTCTACCGTCTCACATGGCACAGGCCTACACTCCAAGCCCTATAGGAGACTCCCTCTGTACTTTCCACAACGACCACAGGTGGCCCACCACAATGGGCACAGCCATGCCAACCATGGCACCAGTCACCACTCCTTCTCTGCCAATATCGCCCCCGCACCATCCATTCGGCCAGAGTGGGCACGAAGTTCTACAGCAATCGTACTCGCACCAATCTTCCATGCCTCGCTCGCACCTTAGCATGTCTATCCAGCAACAAGGGAACCCACAAACCCAGCAAACCTTTCAACAGCCTTTCGTCGGCGCTAGGGAAATGCCCATCTCATCTTCACCATCCCTTCAAGACATTCAATGCAGCATTCCTAATGGGGGAGAGTTGTGGCGAGGGACTAGTATAGCCTCGTTACGAAGGAAAGCCCTAGAACACAAGGCCGCCTTCACCTATAGATAAGTTCAGCAAAACTGATACAGTTAACATTCCCACTTAAGGACGTTCAAAAGTTGTAAAAGAAGCCATGGATTGTGCCTGTTTTAGTTCCATATACAGTACTTACAATAAGAATTTTTTTAATATTATAAATAATTACAGTAGAGCGTTTCTTTACCCCCTTTCCTTAAAACACCAATTAGACGTGGTCAGATATGAGTAATTTTTTCTTTTGCCTATCCCTTTCACTACAAGAATCAAACCTGTGTCCTAAATTGTTCTATGTTTTGAGTCTGCGAACAAAATCCTGAAGAGTCACCTTTCAAAGGAAAGCTGTTGAGCAATACATTCCTGTATTGATGCTCATTTTGCTGTACAAGGTGTTCTAAGTTTGGAGTCTGTGGATGAAATCCTAAAGTGCTACCATTCAATTGAAAGCTGTTGAGCACTACATTCCAGTATTGATGTCTATTGTGCTGTACAAGGTAGTTCTAACTTTTCAGCCTGTGGATGAAATCCTAAAGTGCCCCCGTTTATTGAAAGCTGTTGAAATGTGATCAGTGAAAGCTTCCGAGTATCGGTTTTTGTGGCGCAATTTTTTTCGGGAAGGACCAATACTTGGAAAAGAAATAACGTCGGAGAAAACATCCTTCAGTTAAGCAATTTGAGAGTTAGCAAGGTTTAAATTGAGCTCATTGGAGATCATACATGAATTTAAATTTAGCACCATTATTGTGTATTCTTGCTAATAAATTAGACTGATGTCAGGAATGTCGCAAATTTACCAACTTGCGGAACTGATTACGTGTTTGGAATTCTAGTAGATACATTTTTCAAACTTTGTTATGTTTATGTACGTTCGATTCCTTACATCTCATGTCAAACCCTTAACACTTGTCTTTTCGTTTTCCTAGCCAGTTTCAAGCAGTTTCACTATAGAAAGATCACTGCGTTGAACACAGAAGTTGGACTATGAGAAAAATATTGGATTTGCAATCGGTTTTTTGTTTCTCTTCTTAAAAGAGAGAAAATTCAAGTGTAAACGGGGTACATATGTACGAAGAATAAGAAAATACTGGATAAGCGTCATGAGCTAGAAGAAGGTTTAGGAAAACGTGTGTTAGCAAAAAAGACAACTTCCAACTTTACGTAATCCAACTAGCTGTCGCTGAAGAACGAATGAAGCTTTTAACGCGCATCAGCCGTAAATGCTCCAAAATTTAATGGTGAGTGAATTGCTCGCTTAAAATAGCACTATGCACAAAGAACCAACACAAATTGGGAAAATATAATTTGAGATATGTACACGTAGTAGGTAATACGGTTCAATTTCGTAAGATGATGCTAACATAACAAGAGCCTGAAGGTATCGCTTTTATTCGCATCTTGTCGTTGTAAGAGAAAACATCAAAAAAATTTTGATCTTTAGGGATAACCGTTTAGTTAAATCATTGAAACAAGCCAGTCCGAAAGGATATAATGTCATGAACACATTTTGTTTTGTCAAAATTAAGATGTCGTAGTATTTTTCGTATCCATCGTCGTACATTGCAATTATTAAAAGCCCTGGCCAAACGGAGTCGCAAGACAACGCAAGTTAGGAAATGTGAACTTGCGAACACAAACTTGCGATGAGTGGCCAAACGGAATCGCAAGTAGACGCAAGTTCAACGCAAGTAGCAAGAAAGCCATTTCAGTGCATTTCAGTGCGCCCGGACAAAGGAAAACGATACTGAGAACAGCTTGCGTCGACTTGCGTTGGGCGGCCAAACGATGAAAAACTTGCGTTCACTTGCGTGCAAATTTGAGCTCGATGAAAGTGAACGCAAGCCATCGCAAGCCATCGCAAGTACACTCAAGTCATGACCAAACGGAGTCGCAAGTTAATGCAAGTTTTCAACTTGCGATAACTTGCGACTCCGTTTGGCCAGTGCTTAAGAAAGATATTGTGTAATTTATATCACGGACTTCCACACCAAAAGGCGCAAGTAGACAAAATCTGTGTTGAAAACGTTGTAGAAACTGAAGAGCTGGCATTGTAGTCAATCAAAGTGCAGACGTAATTTCCTCAGGAAAGCACTGAAATTAATGGCGATTCTAAGTATTTTAAAAAAAGATCAAAAAGTAGAAAGTATAGAGCCATTGACTTGCTAGAATAAACATCACTCGGTGAAATTTCAATTTAAAAACATTTTGACACAATTATTGAGTTCTCCAAGTGATCATTTTATTTGCTTAGCCAACAAACGTTAACTACGGTAGGTAAGCGAATGTTAAGAGCAAGAACTGTTTTGATCAGGTTTTTTGAAGAGGAGCTCCTAAACTTGTCAGTCTTGGTGACTTCCTGGCGAACAGCGAAAAAAAACCTAATGGTAAGACCAGAGAATTCAAAGGCGTTCGCCATAATGATTTTAGTTCCTTTAGTAAAGTTAGTTTATCTTTTCCTTATCTGCTTATTCGTGTATTAAGGGTAATGCTTTCCTCAAAATACGGAAACAGTTTCGATTGATCGAAGCGTTATCAAATGTTTAGATGGAGTAAAAGAGACTTGATGAAAATACATAGTATAGCGTTAATATTCACCGGAACTAAAAGCAGAAAAGAAAGTCCATGACTATAGCTCGGTTTTTAACGATTTTTCCTGCTAGGTATTGCAGCTGCTAAAAGAAACAGACAAAGTTGAATTTGAGATTAAGTATTAGTTATGGATTATAGAATCACTATATATATACTCAAAACTTTATTTCAAATTTCTGACAATTTTTTTTTTTCATCTAGAACTGACAACATGTAAATTCGAAATTGAAACCTGTTTCTGGGACAGCATTACGCTTAACTTTGCTCACAGACACCTTTACACATAATCACCTCAAATGCTTTCAAATGCATAGAAACGACGACAAAAGGAACATTTTTCTGCAGCTACGTAACCGTATAAATAATTATAAAGTAGCCGAAAAGTCATTAGTACTGGCACATCACAGTGGATTATTTAATTGCTATTTAAGATAGTAGAAACTATTTATGTTCTTTTTATTGCATGTCAGCATGTGATATGATCACAGAGCAGTCAAATCGTAGCCTCGGGCTATGAAATGATTGAATACCCCGCGGTTTGCCAAAGACGTAAAGCGCAGTAACAAGAATTGGCCAACCAGCATGTAATTACTAAAATAAAGTCCAGTTTTAAATAAACCTTGATGACCCTACGATTACTGGCTTTGTGTAACGGCTTAACCAGGGATATTTTAGCGGAGCCTCTTGAATGAGGCAAACTCTGCTTATAGGTTAAATCCCTGCATAAACTTGCCCTGCTTCAACGATTTCCTTTACGCTTCCTTGGCGTTGCCGAAATCGCTTGACCCGGGCAACGCATATCGAAACAGTTCTCGGAGTAAATAGATTATCCATATTCGCCTTGTCTGTCCTTCTATGGGATTTTTCAAAGACAAAGTATTTTTTTGACCCAACCATTGTAATTATACAAGCGCACATAGTGTATCCTGGAAGTTTCTTTTTTGTTAAATATAGTTTGTCGTTTGAAGGCCTCCTGCGTATGTTAGCGGGTCGGTATTAAAAGCCAATCTAAGGAAACGTGAGGTTACAAAAAACCGAGCAATATCCGATTTTTCAAAACATTTGAATGCCGCGCTCGAAATTATTATTCCAAAAGATTGTTTATTTTTAAATCTGTTCATTGCAAACAAAACCCTCTCGCCCAAAGTTCAAACCTTCAATCAAACTGTAAATCCAATCATAATCTTTTGAAAAGAAGCTAAAGATTTCATCAACCACGTTTCTTTTTTAATTTTATTTTATTAAAAGTAGCGGCATGTTCAACGGAATCGATTCACCGGTACTTTGTATCACTGAGCTGTCAAATGATGAACTCTTCAACAAGAATCTTAATTAAATTTGATTTTAATTTCCTTCAACTTTAAGACCGCTACTATAGCTACACCCTTATTCTTTAAAATATCTGTTAATGAAAAAGGTAGGGCACACAATAATGGACACAATAGGTCGATTTTCCAATTTAATGGAAATTGAAATTGCGTTTTCGCGCTTGCAATAACAAACGTGGGTTCAATTTTCAAACAAAGGTAATGCTAAAAAAATAAAGCAACCTGGCGAAGCTGATTGTAAGTACTTGAAAAGCAAGCTTATCTATGGAATTAAATTTGATGTCCTTCGATGATATTTCTAGATCTTTATTTGTAATTTGAAAAGAACTGATAATGTGGTTTACATCAGTATACGCTGTTGTCGGAAATTGATCGAAAGACTGAACTGCTGAAAGGTTGTTGTCATTTTTATTCAAAAGACATGGGCTTTTCGCGGTCTCAAGCTAAAGTTGCTCCTTCTGTTCATAAAAAATTAAATGCTGCGATTTATTAGATCTTTTATTGACATTCTCCGCACGTGTCACGTTCATTCTAAGCATGCGCAATTCAAATGAAAACCGATTTCCCTCGTAACCGTTAACTTTACTTAACGATTTCAATTCGATTGCCACCTCGGGATTACCAAGTCTTGCAATTAATAATCACTAATTACACACATTAGGTTAAATTTAAGCTAATTTCGGTATGTCATGTGCATAAGAAAACGCGAACCTTTTTAATAACCAAAACTGGAAGTGTCTTAAAGTTGTAACTCCTAAATGTCAATGGATAGCTAGATATTTCTTTATGCCCTGCTTGCCGAACGTCTCTTTAGTTCAATATCTTGCTGTAGTGTGTTTATAGAACTGTGATTAGAGTAAATCACTTAAACAGCAAACATCACACGCAAGCAATGTTCAAGTACTCAATTATTTCTCTTCTTGTTTGATAACCAATATTACACATAAAACCGCACATCAGAGCTTTGCGTGTGAGGTTGGAATTATTAGGCTTGTTGAAAATCCAAGCCCGAACGTGCCACTCTGAACAGCTTTAATAAACACTCATTAAAATCTCTGCAAAAGATAATTTTAAGTAAACACACAGAGCGAAAAGTACAATTTATTTTTGGTACCAAAGTCAGACGAGAATTTTTCTATTCCTTTTTGTGTACGCCCTCGCTCGCTTTGCCGCTACGTTCCTCACAGAGATTTGAGTCCAACATAGAAACGGTCAAGTTCGAAATGAAAGCGGCGTGATTATTTATTGTCAATCAAAATAAGCACTTCTTTCTTTTCATCTAATGTGTGCTCCACACTCTCCTGGCAGCGTTCATTAGCAATTAGCTTTTCTTAAGTAATCACCGCTCTGTCACGGCTAACAAACAACCAACCAATTTCAATACAATATCAGAACATAGAAAATATTGAGTGCTGTGTCGCGATTGGTCGGTGCTTTGTTATCTAGATATCTTAAGCATTATTTCGCCCGCCTAGTCCTGTTAATTCGCTGTTAGCACGAGCAGACCAAGTATTTTGTTAATAGATTGCGGGTCGATAGTTTAGTTGGTACTCCGACCGCCTATCAGTTATGACCAGAATGAGTTTGCCCGTCAGAAAAGACTCGACCCCTCGAAAGGACGATTTAAAATTTCGAGAAAGGGATGGCGAAAACAGCGACGATGCTAGTCACTTCTTAAATTCCAATTTGAAGCGAAAAGCTGAAGGAAATTGTGGCTCGCCTACAAGCTCTAAAGAAAGCCACAGCGACCGCGATTCAGATTATGAAGACTCGAACAGTGAACACCAAGGTAGGTCTTCTCGCACTTAAAATTGCCCATCAGACATGAGATGATGGTTTCTGACAATTCCATATTAACATGTCAAAACAATGTACTTCTGTGTGTGTCTAACAAAACCAAACAACTTGTTTTGTTTTCATCAGACGAATGTGGTGAAAGCTTGTCCAAGAAGAAGCACAGAAGAAATCGAACAACCTTCACGACCTATCAACTCCACGAACTCGAACAAGCGTTCGAGAAATCACATTACCCCGATGTGTACACAAGGGAGGAACTCGCACTAAAGATTGACCTTCCTGAGGTTCGAGTACAGGTACAGAAAATTTGATTTTGTGTACTTTCGCTATTATCTACTTGAATAAAATTCATCAGTAGACATAATATCTCTCCTGGTTTTGTCAGCTTTCTTGTTGAACTAATGGTTACAGTATTAAGTTTAATAAACATTGCATGGGTCAATTTCATCGTAGCCGTTTCAGTTAGGAGTTTTAAATATGCGTCGAATCGTTTTTATTGGTTCTTTTCAACCTTTTTTCAGCTGCTTCTCATGTGTGGCCGTAATGTAAAGCTAAATCTAACAAGTTCTTTAGTACCGTAAAGAAAAGGTCTTTTATGTGGAATCGTGAATCAGCGGAACCCTGAACACAATAATATGAGTTCTTTGTTTGCTTTCTTTAGACTTAGTAGGAAGTTTATTTAGAAACACCGTGCAACATGGAATTTATCACCCAAAATAAGTCAAATATTTTGTAAACCCCTCTCTATAAGAGTAGACAATTTGTAGCAAATCATCCAATTGTATATAAACGTCAAGATTTGATTAAGTTATCTTGAAAATAACCACTTGTTATTTCACAACATTAGCGGAAAAACAGCTTCGTACTTCGTAATGGACAGGAAACTTATTATAATATAAATAACCTTTGATTCAGAGCTTGGATTAAAAACACCCAAGTTAAAGCCTTACTGCAAAGACTGATATAAAGAAAGGTAAACTTTGACGCTGGCGTAAAAGTGAAGAAAAAACACCCTTTTTTAAATTTTAATGAATCAAATATTGCAGAAATTTCAGTACTGTCTGTACTGTGCGTAGCCTGCGCGCAGACGTCTCCTATTGCTGCCCGGCCAGTTTCTGTTTTGCCACACATCTCTCATAAAAACCATTAGTGTGTGAAACCTATTGCGAGCACTTATTTCTTCTTAATAACTTTCTTCAGTTGTTATAACAATAGCACCTTCAATAGGACAAGAGACAGCGTGTGAAAACCACATTCTCTGGCAGTACTAAAAGGAATAGTTTACAGAAGGCGTCAAAAAAAAGAGTGAAGGCCTAATTAAACCGTCATTCGCAGCTTTGTTTTCGATTTGATGGGCCATGTTTAAAAAGCATTTTCTTCAACAGCTCGCTTTAAATACTTGTGGCACGACGAAAGCTTTCTTAAGGATCATTAAGAGGCGACGAGTTTACCACTGTTTACGATAAAGATCGCGTACAGTGCTTCAACTGTCTTTGTCACTACAAAAATAAATGTTTTATCGGATGAAATATGTTGTACTTTGTTTCATGTAAACGTTATAATTGCGTTCTGATACAACCTCGTTAGCTGACTTGCCGAGTATGTTTTCGTTGAGTGTGCGTTCAAAACAGTAGTGTCATGCAATGAGCAAGAAATGTTTATTTTAATTCAAGTTACTCAGTTGAACTGATGTGCTTATCTGTGGTGCCTCTTTGTTTTAATTTCCTGTAAATCTTCAACGTAAAGTTTATGTTGTCGCTAATTGCAAAGAACAACCAACTAAAATTATTTTAGTGATACAAGGAAGTCAACAAACTACTTTCTACTGAGGGAGAACCTTTTGAGCAGCTAAAATCCTCTTTGTATTAGAAAATGTTGTAAGAAAATCAGTGCGAAAAGTGCGAGAAACAGTTTTAATATGCAATATAAAAGACACTTAAATATAGCTCGGCTCAAGGTGCTTCGAAAGATTGAAGTAACTGTCGCCTTGCCTCACGGACATTAATTATACCCCAGATCCTAAATATTTTATGACATGACAAGATTCGTTTGAAAATTAATTAGTGTTATCTGCTCAGCAAACGAGGCTAGAGGTAGTCTTTAGTTGGTTTTTAATCAGGCTTATTGCTTGAAATAATAACAAGTATTTCTGGTTAAATAGCGGTGGTTCTAAGACGAAGTTCAGTTTGCCTGGCGGAGTAAGAGATCGTTTCATGTCCATTTGTGTTCCAGTTTCGTTATTTACGCGTTCCTTGAAGATAGCGCTTCGAAACGCTACAGATTGAAAATGTTTTTTTTTTAATTTGTCATTGTTGTTTTTTCTTTGCTCGACTCTAAATAGTGGTGTGTCGAGATCTCCAGCTAGCTTTTTAATGCGCTACCTGAAAAGTAAAAAATTCGCCCAAAAGATAAGATCAGATAGCGAGAAGACGTTGCATTTCCAATCGACTTCTAGAAGTCCCTTTTTTCTTTTGGCTTGAAATACTAGACTATTTTGATCTGTGTGTCTGGCACCACCAATTTATTTGATCTCAACTTCTTTTTAAAGGTCTGGTTCCAAAACCGAAGAGCAAAATGGAGACGACAGGAGAAGATGGAAATGGCTTCTCTCGAAAATCTTCCGTCACCGACAATACCGCGGGCTAACTTCAGCAGTTTACCTTTCCCTGACCCGTGGAAAAGTTCTTACACGTACTCTCCAACCTTTGGCGGGGCACTATACCCGCCGACTACCCTTCCAACGTCCTCCACTATGGGGTGCTATCCGGGTTCGTTTGCCCCAACAAGTTATGTACCATTCTCGTCTTATCTTCCTGGTGTTGGATGCATGACCGGAGTACCGCCCCAAGGAACAAGAGATGAGAGAACATCAAGCATTGCATCTCTGAGAATGAAAGCCAAAGAACACATGGAAAACTCAAGCCTGAAAGAGTGGTCTGAAATTTCCACTGCGTCACAGTGACTTAGTAGTGGGATGAATATAACATAACATAACTTAAATCTTTCACCCTTGAGAATTAAAAGATTTAAACATGAAAAAAAAATATTAAACCGGGGAAGCAAAATTTGAAAAGCAAACATCAATTCGTGGAAGTGCTGCTTCGTAACGTTCAATTAAGTTTAGGGTGTCAATTGTGAAATCCAAAGTTATTTAAATCAAGGTTAATGTTTGATTCTTAGGTGAATGGTTTAAAAGATAAATTCGTTTATTTACTGAGATTTTTGACATGGTTGTGTTTGAATATTTGCTCACTTAATTCAAGGAATCTAAATTCTCTAAAAATATCACACAACTGAAGATATTCGACGAAAAAAGGAATACAAAAAAAAATCTTTAAGATGCACGTTGCGTTTAAAAATTGAGAAGATTGAAGAACAAATTAATTCGTTTTCGTTTTATTTAAGCGGAATTCTTGAAGCATGTGTTTGGATATTTTGATAATAACAAACATTCCAGGTTATATATAACAAATGTTATATGCACAGCTTAAAATATCTGACGGCAAAACTATGCGAAACAGTTTGCTTTTAAAAAATTAGGTTCATTCTTTTAGCATGAAAAAGTTCCGTTCCCAAAATAGCCATAATTCATAATATAGTTCGTCTGAATTTGACAAAACCTTGTCGGCACAATTCGCCCACAAGTCATGCAGTCTCTATCTTGCAACGAGTATAGTATCGAGTAGATTATGCATGCATGGTTAAAATTTTCGAATGAAATAATGAAACGCCTTTTAAGGATAGTTCTGCTTGATATCTTTCAAGAATATCATTTATGGCCGACATTTATGCCAATGAGGTAGACATATTGTTCGACGTGCATTGACAAGGACTGGTTAATCAGATCCCATTAATGAATGATAACGTCTGAGTGAAACAGGAAGAAATAAAATTCGCTTTTTCTCTTGATTTCATCAGTTTTACTGCAGACTTATTTTGTAATAGATATTTATCAGAATATTTAATTTATATTCATAACGTTCATGATAATTCAACTTCTTTGTCTTTGTGTTATGTAATGAGTTCGTACGTATTCTAGATGTCTTGTTTCGCATCGTTAAGACTTAAACAGCAAGTAGAGACGCCTGGCACATTAAAAGAAAAGTTAACTTTTTGTTTATTAGGGATAAAGGTGTAAATTAAAGACATTACTCTGTATTTTGAGTAGTATATTATGTACTAATAAAAGGAAAGAAGAATTAATTTGGTGTATTTCTCTGGTGGTAATCTTTCTCGTTTTTACCACAATAAAAATCAGTATCCAAGTAACTCAGAGAGACCCGTAGTCTTACTGGAATTGTCCATAAAATAAAATAAGTGCTTTTAGTCGTTAAGCAATGCACCGTTTGTGAAAAATTGATATTGAAACACCTATTTTAACCAAACAACTAACACTAAACAAATAGAGTTAAATCTTCAGAGCGGAAAGCTGCGGCAAAAATCAGACATGTGGCTTTGCGTCATTTGCTAGACCAACGTGTGTAAAATGCGATGTGTAAGCGGCTATTTAAATGTAAAGTTCAAATCGTTTAGTCTATTATTTCCCTTTTAAATACATAAATACCAAATCGACAATAGACAAGCCATCACAGGAACCGGCGGATAAGCAACAAATAAATATACCCTTGAACCGCGGAAGTCGTGCAGGAATCTCAAGCTAATCTTTGGACTGTCATCAGTTTTTCCATCCTCGAGGAAATTAGTCCGTGCGTCCGTCTCTCAAAAAACGTGCAAGAAACTTCAACCTAGACTACGAGCAGTCTCTCTTTCGGCTCAGAGATAGTCGAGGGAAACGAACAAGCGAGCGGGCACCAAAATCGCCCGCGTCGTTGAAACGTGACGCGCGTGTCGTGCCGCTAGTCATGGTAGCGCACACTACACTAGCGGCTCGACACGTGCGTCACTTTCAATTTCGCGCTCGCTCGCTTGTTCGTTTTCCTCGACTATCTCTGAGAGGAAACAGAGACTACTCGTAGTCTACTTTAACCCCATGGTATACAAGGTAGAAAACGATGACTTGACCTCTTGACTTACGAGAGCGACCGAAATCAAAATTCAAGAAAAATCGTCCAAACTTCCTGATTTTGTGAAATAATAAAACACAAACATTGGTCTT
>Ga0126336_10000016_pt1 | contig 30937 bp, 12 predicted proteins | sample SidCmetagenome_FD_92530 | JGI IMG/M metagenome (GOLD analysis project Ga0126336, IMG submission 92530) | Coral microbial communities from El Islote,Puerto Morelos, Mexico - Siderastrea C C metagenome | ecosystem: Host-associated > Invertebrates > Cnidaria > Coral | place: El Islote,Puerto... | reverse complement strand
TGGATCTACTAGTAACTATTCAGAACTAAACGACTCAGGAGATCAGGCAGCGGATAGCCAACAGCAAGAAGCTGAAGAAACGATACCTGAGTCAAGTACTTCTCGATACGGACGGAAAAGGACGCGAGTCCTCCGAGAAAAACTATGTGCCATGGCATAATATACATGTAGAAATGTAACCTAGTACCTAAATAAAACACCAAATTAAATCAAAGTAGGTGAAAAGAAAAACTTAATCTGTAAGAAAAATGGAAAGCAACATCACAAAAATTCTCATTAAAAAAGTTTGGAAAAGATGTGTGACCCTCCCTTGAATAGCTCACATGAGGTATGGCCCTCCCCTTTTGGTGCTCACTTTCACTGTTGACCCTCCCCTCTGAGGCCCCAGCCCTCCTCCCCCCCACGAAAAAAGGTACCTTCCCTTAAGGTGTTAGATTTGAATGGTCACGGAAGCTTTAAGATTTCAACTAGAGACTCTAAGGCCAATAAGAACCACCTTGTACATAACAAAAACAGCAACAGGAAAGCACTGCACAAGAAGGCAACTTAAATGAAAAATTATGAACCGTACTTTGTTCAGAAAAATAAATAGTACCACAGAAAATAACTACTCCAAAGGTTTCATTTGAAAAGAGGTTTTTATTTGAAAGATTTCATCCACAATCAATTTCCGAGACGGAGCTACTCGGAGACGTACTGTCGGAGGCGCAGAGTCTGCCCTTGAGCCAATAAGCGAGTAGAGTAGTAGATAGGTGAAAAGAAAGAAACTTAACAGGCATAAAAAGTACTAGAGAAGATGATACACAACATGTGAAAACGGGTACTGGATTTGAGAAAATATGGGTTTCAAGAAGAAGAAGAAGTTAGAGAATGTTAGCTCAATGCATTAAAAAAAAAAAAAAGCTTACACACTGGTTGAAATTGCCTTTGTAGGAGAAAATGCCTTTCTAGTCTCCTACCGTAAGAAAAATATCGAATAATCTTTTGTTTCGTGATCTCAGTCCAAACTGGCCTGAAAACCATACCGATTTGGGGCTTCTCACACCCTATAAAGCTTGATAGCAGGAAGTTTCCCCACGACCCCGATTGGTGGAAACGGGGGAGGGGGGATGGAGTTATCTGTTCTACTCGGTTTAGTTTAACCTGACAATCACACCGACAATTTTCAATTATATATATGCTTCACGTTTCAGGTCTCTTAATACAACCCACACGTTGCCAATCAACTATCATATTTTTCAGCGGGAACTAATTAAGATTGATAGAACAAAGATAATATATGCTATTTCACTATAGTTTTTCATAACAATTTCTAACCGAACCTAACTTATTTTGGTCCGGTTGTTTGCGCAACGATCTATGCGTTTCTTTTAGTGCCACGTTAACGATGCATTTGTCCTAAAAATGGCGGGAAATTTCCTGCCATCATCTCGAGTATTTCGAAACCTCAATTTTCATATTGCAAAATTATAACTTAAAATTTTAAACAAGAAAAAATTGTCGATTCGGGTGGCAATACCGTACGATAAGTATATATCTTGAAGTAAAAATTGCACAAACGGCAAATAATGTTGAAAAAGTGGTATCGCACGCAATTTTAAACAGACGTTAACTTAGTGAAATATGAAAATATTGGGTATACAGCTTGCGGCCTATTTTTAGTCACCCTCGCATTTTATGAATAATGTAGTCTTTCGCTATTGTATGAGCGACTTGCGTGGGAGTAAAACCCGAAAATCGAGCAATAAAATTCAAGCAGTCTGCGTTGGGAATTCTATATTATAAATTTTTCTTCGTTGCAGCTGCTAGTAAAGAGACAATATGGATTTCGACAAATGGGTCATTTTTTCTTTCTTTATCAACAAAAAACGACCACTTTTATTTTAGCAAGCTAAAAATAGCGCTCTTTTTTGAGTTGTTTCCTGTATAATGAGCTGTTTTAGTGGGCCGCCGAGTAACGGAGCTAGGACAGCCTTCTAATAGCCGATACTTTTCTTCCTTACTCTATACATATATTTTTCACTGATAAAAAGAGAATAAATGAGTAGTATACCACGATCGATTCTTACTTGCAAGGAAAGGGCCCACGTATGAGACGGTGAATTTATGCAATTCTCCCTTCCGGAGAGACATGATGCAATACATCGGTGTCCAGCGTTTTCCGATTTTCGCTGAATTTGTTTCCTCAAACTGCACAGGCAACAGAAAAAAAAACAAAAGCTTCACGGTTTTAGCGAATTATTTTCAGCAGCAAATGCCACATTTGTGTCTGACAGTTCAATATTTTGGAGAATTATACGAAAAGATAAAGTTCGACTTTGTAGTCATTTTAATTTCAAGCGAGAACCAATAAAAAGCGAGATATGATCAGACTGGCTTCGCAACTCCCACGCACACCACTGTTAAGAACCGAAAAATTAGCATCTTAGCCGCTTTTTTATCGGCGGACACGCGGTAAATATATCTCAACGAACTCCCTCGCTTTTTTACGGAGTTTAAATCTTATTTTGAAGAGCTATTCCCGGCGCTAAGACAGGAAGCTTTCTACAACGACAAGAGCAAACGTCTGGCGGGATGAGTAAATGATGGACCAGGTTAGAGACTTTTGTAAACCTTGCTTTTGTCAGCGCGCCGTAGAACACAGTCTTGGGAAATTTTTTCTTTCACTGGCGGGCCTCTCTTTCTGGAATATTCCTGCCAAGTGATACGGGTAAAAAATTTAGCGTGGTTCTAAAATAACTTGAAAAACAGCATGTTGTTCAATGGCACAAAGCCAACGTGACTTGAATATGTAGCCAGAATCTACGCTCGTAAGTTTGCATGGCCAAACTGTTTCACTCTTTAATGCCATTGCAGCGAATCTCCTCAGTACACAACTTCTTAGTTTGCAAACTACGTTAATCAAAGAGCAACAAACACTCAGCAGAAGAAAGGCACAAATGGCGGCTGGCATGAAACCGAGGTCGCAGAAAGCTTGATGTAGAATGCGCATGATATATTTCAAATGTTTATCCTTTCTCCTGCATATAGTAAATCTCTGGTTCACTGAAATAAAACGAGGTATATTAATGGGGATAAACAGTGAGAGTGGGTGACGCTTAAATAGAAACCAAGTTTTAAATGCTAGGACTCTCGGCTAACACATCTTGCTTCGTTTTGGAGAATTATGTCACTGAACTCAAGCTTGTAAGAAGATAACGCCAAGGTCAGAATAGTCTTTGAGGGCCATAAACTATGTTGGTTTTTAGACCCTCAATTAAAAAAAAAAAAGAGGCCGAATCGAAAATGTTAGCACCACTGTAAAACTTTGAACAAGTTTATTCTTGTTGAAAAAAAGATCGTCAATGACGATTCGTGACTTGAAATGTAGCCAGATCTATTCCACGAGTGGTTTTCAACAGAGAATATCTTTTATAACAAGTTGTTTGAGTTTTAGCTGAACGTGACTGCCGCCGCTGACCTACCTACCATTTCAAGCTAAGATTGCTACAAACGAAGTAAATGGATCGGAATAGATGGTTTTCAATTCGTAGAACTGACTTTCAGCATCGGAGAATTCCTTTCATGTTACCTTTCCTGTCATGCTAAGTTTTAAAATATGCCACGAACTCGGCTAAGCATCGACTTATTAATGCCAAGTTATCGTCGGTTGGGATTTCCACACTAAAATGAAAATGTTTTGTAAAGAGAGAACGAGAACATTGAAGTTGAGTCTAAACAAAGAATAAATTCCGTGTGTTTCTTTGCATTGTTAGCTGCAACGATATTTCCGGACGATGGCCTTTTAAGCATGCTTAAATCATTCGTTCCTAAGATGGCCGAAGAAAAACTTCACCATTTTTTTGAAACTCAACTGAGGGAAAATAGAAAAGTAAATGGCATTAAAGATCTGCTCAATAGGTTTTATCTAAATGTTGACACTTAGGATTTTATCCAAGGTCTCAAAAGTTAAGAACCACATTTTACAGCAGAATAAAGAGCACAACATGAATGTTCTGCTCGATACAGAATTTTCATTTGAATGGTCAAATTTTAGGATATCATTCGGAGACTCATATGAAAAAAACCACCTTGAACAGCATGATAAACAGTGCCACATTAAAGTTGCGCTTGTATAGCTTTCATTTGAAGGGTTACACTTTTGGGTCTTATTCAAAGACTAACAGCAGATAAAACCACCTTGTGTAGCGTAGTAAACTGTGTTACATGAAAGCACCACGCAGTAGCTTTCATTTGAATGGTCACACGTAAGGATTTCGACAACAGACTCAAAAGTTAGAAAACCTTGTGCACCATAATAAACAACGTCACAGAAAGTAATGCTCAATAGGTTTCACTCGAAATGGTGACACTTTAAGATTTCACCCAGACTTAACTTAGATCCACCTTGAACAGCATAAAAGAGGCAATTATTGATCAAAAGCTTTCACTTGAATGATCATTTTGAAATACTTCATCTACAGACTCAAAAGTTTAATCATCTTGTACAGCGTAATAAGCAGACACCTCAGGAAAGTACTGCGCAATTTCAATCTTCACACGTTAGTCACGGTTTTGTCCACAGGCTCCAAACATAAAACAGAATGAACAGACCCACATAAAATTTGTAGCTTTCATAAAAAAAGAACATGTACAACAGGGTAAGATTTAAAAGCCATTGCCACCACGCTATGCTTCGAACAAGAACCGTAGGAAAGGACGGTTTTGAAAGTTCCTTTCGACGAGGCACATATACCTAATTCAATAAAGGTTGCTTTGGCAATTGGTCATTGGCAATTGGACATTGGGCATTTGGGCATACGGAACACAATGCAATGCTTTGCTTGAGTGACCACAAACAATAGCTTCCCAATGTCCAATTGCCCAATGCCCAAAGCAACCTTTATTGAATTAGGTATATAAATGTGTCAGCCAATAGAGGTTCTAGGGGTACGATCACCTCATGGCGACATCATCTACTTAAATTTAATATTGCTGGCAAAAATTCCTGTGTTTGTGTTTTCCATTAAGTTTAAACCACTTTAAAAGAGTATACAACGAGTAAACTAATACAGTTGAATATAAAAATTTTAGGGAATGGGTTCTTACTGTTCCCAGAGGAACTTCTAACCTAACTGGCCCTTCTTCGTCCCAAAATGTTTCCGAATGTTTAAGGCAAAATTTCGCTTAGGACTGAGTTACCTGTTTGTGTCTGCCCCGAAGAATTTCCGAACAAATATTTTATTAAAACGTCGGATAAGCTTGGGAAATAGAAGTTATAAAGGAAAAATCATTAGTGAGTTTATCACGATGTCGTACACAGGTTCAAATATGCGGAATTTGACGGTCGTATTTTCAGAGATAAAGAAATTATCAGCCACATCGATCCTGGTTGTAATCGCATTGAAGTCTGTTGCCTTATGAAAGGAATAGAAAATTCAGATTTAGCTTAACTTATTTATCTTATCTTATAAACAATAGTATGATATACTGTTGTAATTTCTGCCAAGTTCTTCAAAAGTGGGCATGAAAAGTGTATCTGTTGGTAACCATTTCTGCGTCAAAGTGTAAACCGGAATCTCAGAACACCAAAACACAAATCCTCGAAGCCCTTCGTTGCTGGAACGCCAATAGTCAGATTAAACGGCAATTCTAATGCTAAAACCTTGTCTTGTAAACATTTCGATTGACTGTACATGCATGTACCTTACCAACGACAAGTAAAATACTGTTGATTAAGTTGAAAATGTTAATTCTTCTGTAGGGGACCACCCGTCTAATCTAGGAAAGGGGCGTTGTTGTTCACGGGCGGTGGTTGCTTACCAGAAGTGTTGAAATAATATTAGAATAATTAAGAACTGATTCAAAGAAGGATTTTTGTGAAAAGGTCCGTTAAAGAAGACCTAAGGGAGCTTAAGAGAGCGGCGGGTCATACATAAAGATTAACCTTCCTGCTAACTATACCGTATTTCGTTATGAAGTACAGCGGTCTCCCGAAATCTCGAACATACAATGGAAAGAAAAATTAATCGAGAAATTGTAGCTATTGACTGCGCAACATCTACCACGGTAAAGGAATTTGAGTTTGAGACAGTGAGGGATTCGAGGTAACGGAAGATCGAGATAGTGGAGGTATAGAGTTCAATTTTGTTGAATGTGTTTTGGTGCAGTTAGCCGTTTGAATCTCTCGTAAGTGTTCATCCAGCTCGTCTAGGAAAGAGTAATGGTTGTTTAAGGAAGGTGGTCGCCCAGAGGTTTCTTTTTCTTTATTTATTTTTAAGTGAAATGTTGGCAACTGATTTAAACTGGATTTCGTGAGGGCGGTTGATTATAAAGCGGAACTAGCGGATTTGTACGAAAACTTCGTGTCGCCCAGAAAAATTCAGCTGTCCGTTCATTTACCTCCATACTTTTGTTTTCGACACTATGCTTTAGTCAGGGAAATGAAAGACTTGTAGGCTAAGCAAGAGATATCCAAATAAAAAAGGCTTTCCTATGGTTGACTATTTCATGAGTGCTCCGTCCATGAAAAGCCGAAGAAAACAGCAGAAATGTAGAATCGCACTGAATTTTAGTTCATGGGTGCTTCAGGGCGAGTCTTCGACTATTTGGGCATCACGAGATTTTCCTTGCCAGACTATCTGACTGAAATTTTAGTAAATTTCCTCCTTGGCGATTGCCACGAATTTCATAATACAACTTCAGAGAGCGAGTTGGACTAGATTTCTAGCTCTTGAGATTTCTTTTTTTCTAGCTCATTTCTTTTCATTGCCCGCGTGACCTGCTTGGCGGCTATTGTAGATATAACAAGTTTAATATTGGTCACTCTAACTCACCTCACGGGTTGTAACAGAGGTTCTGAAAGAGGAAAGCAGGTTTAAACTGCTTGAGTCGTGATTAAGCTGTCATTTTTTTAAAATGACATGTTTACAGCAAGTTAACCTCTTATTTATTCTAATTTATGCGATGTTTATTTTCACTTGCAGACAGATAGCAGAACATGGGGAACTGCCAGTGGATATCGAAAACCTGACGTGCGTTTCTACAAAGCCCCGAAACTCGGGCACGATATTTCACACCGTATCTTGTAAACAAAGAAGTTTCTAAGCATGAAACTTTGCTATAAGTTAAACATTTCTTATCTTAAAGACATGTTAAATTAACAGCTTTGTACAATGAGCGGCTCATATTTTTACGAATGTCTTTTCGGGCCGACAACTTTTCGTGGCTTTCGAGAAAAGCGCCCCTGCACTCCACGTGCACTATGTAGTTGTCGACTGTTCTACTGTTCTGTTTTTTATCGTATTTGCTTGGCCACATCCACGTCTCATGGTTTTCATCAGGCTACGTAGTAGGGGAAAAAGTTAGTAATCACTTTTTTCCTGTAATATAACCTTGTTTTCCTTGTTCCGAGAGGATGTGTCGAGGATGTGGGCGACCAAGATAGACTGGTATTTATGCAGAGCCGACAACAGACGAACTCTTGGGGAGAAAATTAGCGTGGAAAACTTGCGTGGTCACGGTAAGTAAAAAGGTTCATTTATTTTACCCCTAACTTATAGGTTCTTCATCGACTGAAACAACTAACTAACATATCCTATTCTCATCGATATTATTAGCACGTGAGGTACCGTTTCTTAATTTCGGTCCGTTTTGCATAGCTTTATACATAAGAGTGTTCGTGAATCTCTCGATGAATTTATGAATGAAAAAGCGGGGGAGTTCGGGCACCTTGAAGTATATATATATCAACGTTCTCGCCAGGTGTTTTTTTGTAGATCTGAATGCATGTTGAATGAATATTTCTCTCAGCTCTGTGCGTAGAAAACTAAGCAAGTCAAAGCTGCACCCGCCGGGGTGTGGCCCGGAGGGTGGGAAAATTAACGTAGTAATCCTGATTTAGTAAGCATGCATCGACATATGTTCCCTCTGTTTTGTATATTCTCCATGCATGAAATGTGAGGCTTGTGGGGTAGACAACACCGGATCCAAAAACGTGGCTTGTCATAACAGTTGTTTATTTTATACGTGGTAAACGCTCAGTTAATCCCTTTCTTAGAAAAATATGGATGATACCACATATATATAAAAGATATTCAGAACAGAGGTGTATTATACGGCTAGGTATTCTACGACCTCTGTTCATGCGAGCTTTCACCCTTAATATATTTACAACGTTCTGCTAATGTATCGATGCTTATTTTTTAAGCTTACATCGATGCTTATTTATTAAGCTTACATCCATACATATAAGTCCTCTGTTTTGTGTACTCTCCATGAGATTTCAAGGTTGTGATGTAGAAAAATGATTTGGATTTCGATTGCAATTAAAAGCTACAGTTACAGGCAGAGATAAACGCCAGGACATTGGATGCAAAAACTTGGCAAGAAATTTGGCTCAATTTGGTTTCTTCAAGGCAGTGTTCATCGAATGTCTTTCCTGGGAAAATATATAGCCGATACAACAGGTTATTCACCAGAAGGATGTAGATAACCAAACGACTGGTATTTTTACCAGTCAGCTGTTATTTTTGCAAGCCTTCCATTAGCCGTGTTTTAAAACCATCTTTATGTTAAATAAACTGTTTACGGTTATACGGAATTTTACTTTCTCAAAATCGACATTTTCTCCGGCAGTATAGCGCATGGTCACGGGACCGTGCCATATTTGGAAGTGCGCTGCAGATCTTCTTTCATGGCTTGTTCAGGCGGCCATTTTGAAAAGCGAGGCAGTTTTTGCAGTGTTCTCCGGAAATTTTAACATCCTGAAAGAAATTTTCCACGATTAAAGCTCAACAAGTATATGCTTCAGCTTACAAGGATATCCAGAGGTTGAGTTGGACTTTTGATAGTGAGAACTCAACCAAGAAAATGCTATTGCGAGCGAAGCAGAAACTTCATACTCACTTGCTGACAGAAAGTTGTAAAGTTAAAAAGATTTTAATTCACAGGAAGAGGATTTCTTCTTGGTAAGGCAGCAATATTTTTTTTACTTTAACTTGTCATTTCCAAACATGAGTTTGTGAATGAGTCTTTTTAATTTTAGTGTTTTAGAGAACAATAGCTTTTCTCGTTCTGAAAATGGTAGATGATGAGAATTTGTTGAATAATAAAAAAATTATCCTGCTCAAACTTGCGGAATATCCCCTGAATTAGCCAACTCGGCCTACGGTCTCGTCGGCAAAGTATCAGGTGATATTGTTAAATACTGACGCGCTGGGTTGGTCATAATCATTTGATATCCTGTAAGCCCGAGTAGAATAATTGTTTTATTAAAAACTCATCCACTTTTTGTTATAAAATCAGTATAGAAAGAAAAATATGAGCAAAGAGATTAAAAGGTAACAAGAATTGATCACATGGCTGAACGAAAAAGGCGCCAAAACCTTGCGAGGTGATGCAGCGTTTCTTTGCAAAGCTGTCTGAACCAATGAAGTCCCAATGAAACTGCTTTGGAAGAAAATCTTCTAATTACTGGCTCTGAAATGTGGTACGTGTTTGATTTTTCCTGAAACATTGCTGTAATCATCGTTCAAAGCGGATTGGGACTGTACGATTCACCATAAGGAAGTTGAAACGGGACAAGTTCGTAATCCGTTCAAGCAACGGAACCACCATTTGCCTGCATGTTTCACCGAACTGAACTTGAACATGTCATTTCTATTCAGCTTACAAACAAAACTACTTGAGCGACGAACATTAGAATGCACCATCTTAGTTTGTTAAACGCAAAGAACAAAACGCAGTTGTTCTCAGTTTAGAGGTTGTGGATGGAATGGTATGAAAAACACTCAAACAACTGGAAAGCGATTCAACTCCTTTCACATGGAATCCAATTTGCATCAGAACACAGAGCTACAACAAGAGCAGGTAAACCAGTACCAATTTTGCGTGGTATAGCCAAAAACAATCGCCCTTCCTTCCTCCTTACACTTGTTTAGGTTGCTTCGATGATTTTCGTACTTACAATCAATGTGTGACACTTCTATTGAATACTTCTCTCCCATTTTACTGTGTTTTATTTTATTTTTTGTCTTGATATTTTAGAGTGGAAAGTCCTCCTGATAAAACCCACCATTTGTAAAATTTTAATGATCGACGTGACCATGAAAGAAATTAAATGTAAACACAACGCTAAATGCTTAAATTTCTACTTCTACACACTTAGAAATCAAGCACTCTGGAGCAATTCTGTTTTGATTCTCAGTAATGCTGTTGGAATTCTCCTTAATTTAAATTTGCTGCAAAGTGATTTTTCTCGTCCTCACTTTGCTGCTGAGTGTTCACTGACCATTTTTGGCCGCAGTAGGCATATATGAGCCGATAACCTAGCCCCGTTCAGCCAATCAAAATGCTAGAAATCCAATATACCTAGTTCAGTTTTTAATAATTATACCAGGACATTCGTTATCCTGAGGATAAATTCGATCGTGGAGGCTTTACTGTGCTCATGGCCAACAAACCGAAAAGTTTCAGCCTTGCTAAACGTTTGTCAACAGTCATGGTGGAGAACAGTGAAAAAGCAAAATACCGACTGAAATCTCCTGACGCTTGAAATAAATAATGTCCCACTAGCTGTTTTATTTACTTTATTAAGTCACTGTTGGAATGAAAATAACTCTACTAGTTTTCCCCCTGAAAACTACGACTGGAGTGTCTTTTGATACAGATGGACAGGTTGAAAATGGATTGCAACTTAAAAAAACGAGCCACTTTTTTTTGTTAGTCCCTCGCGTCTTAGAAAAAAGAAAGCATTGCCATGGTTTGTTTCCCCTTTGATATTGTTCTCTTGGTATGCTAGAGGATTTCATGTACGAGAAGAGGTGCTATAACAGTTTTACCGAAATTCAGGACAGTAAAGCCTTGTTTACGACAAATTCTTTTTTTAGAACATCTCCGGCGGCACATATCTGGTGTATCACATGTATTCTGTGATGTGCCACCAACAGTGATAGGAGGGAAAAATGTGAATTTTTTTATTTGTTTATCACAAATGTGATAAACTAAATGTGGGATAGTTGGAGAAGTCACATGACAATTGTTTCTCAGGTGTGCCGTTGGAGATGTCCTAAAAATAATGTTGTCGGAAACAAAGGTCACCGGAAGGACCACGTGCATGCCTGCGCAGTTCAACTCGATTCAACTTCGCAGGCATGTAAAGATCTGGAATAGCTTCTGCTGCCTGTGGCAAATTTATCTGAAACAGAAGTCCAAGCCGTAACCGTGGCCAAGTCGCAGGTAAATCGGCAGCATGTGCAAAAAATATTGCTGCGGGCGCAAATGTGGTCCCAGTTTAACCACGCGAGCAACACATGTTGCGGAAGCATATTTTTCGCCTCGGAAGCAAACATTTTATTTTCAAATCAGGTCAAAAACATTTCACGGAAGCACATTTTGTTTCCCATTGGTCGAAGTTTCGAACTGTTGGAACAAGAAATGTTTTGCATTGATGTTTTCTAGTTTAGTGAGGATTTAAATGTTGACCAAGAGCTGATTTAAACCTCTATTTTTGGAGAAGGTAGGTAATGGGAAAGTATTCGCACAAAGAGACTCAACTGTACTACTGTAGCTCCTTTCGAATTTCTTCATGCAGTTTCAACAGGCAAAGATAATTTCAGCCGACTACATTCTTTCCTCTTGGCACATATTTATTATTTACGGTAGAACCCTAGCTTGAACTCTCAAGGAAAAACGAAAACTGTTGAAGATAGCGCGGGAGTTCGACAAAGCGCGATAAGTGTAACAAAAACTGACTTATTACTTGTTCGTGCTTGCAGGGTTCTCAATTTAGGTATTTATAACTGGTTCTTGATCCAGTATTCGTACTACATCTTTTCTATTTCAACATTCAGTCGGCTCGTAGGCAAACAATCGTATCTTTTTTTCTAAATCTCACGGTAAAGAAAGGAAATTTTTGTTCAACAAGTTTTTATGTAACGTTGTTTTCTGTTGTCATTCAGACAGCCTATCATACTTACAGCAGTTGAAAATAAACAGTGCACACTTTGCTTCTAGATCGACGGGGTATTTGAGATAGTTCAGTTCGGGATAGGTGATGGTAAATGACTGAAAATAGTAGGGAATTTAGCTTGAAATACTTGGGGATTTGAGAAAGTGGGGCTTTACTTTACGTAAATAAGGAAAAATCAAACTCAGAGTCGCTTTTCATTGTTCTGATACTGTTGTCCGATGTTTTGGAGCTTGTATGGTTCTCGGCATCATATGATGAAAGTCTTGAATCACGCTCTTTACGAAGTGTGATTGGAGACTTTTATCGTGGTCTGAGAGCACTTACTGTCTACCCAGCTGGAAGATGTCACCTGAAGATAAGATTCAACAATAGCTGGCCTACGAAGACCTCAGTGTCTTTTTTATTCGCCTGTTACTTACCATGTGACCAGATTTCTAGAGCGCCCTATATGTACCGGCCTACATATTTTCAACCTTCGCCAGTACAAGGGAAGGAGGGAGGGATGTGCGTGAAGGCCATCTCCTAAATTTTTGTCAAGGATATTTCTTGTCAACATCTCTTTTTTCAGTATCGAATCTGTTTGTCTATCCCGAATTAATGAGATTTTTTAAAGACTGATCGGTTGATAGATATCTGCGCGAGGACAAGGTATGGTAGATAAGTAGTGAGAAGTCAAGTGATTAGGCTCTTCAATAGTCCCCTTGCTGTCTGGTGGGCAAAACGTACAATGTCGCCTCTTTCCTGCCAATGAGCAACTCAGTGGAGAAAAAGATGAAAGTCGCCAAAGTGCTGAAGTTTTGAATGACTTAACGACACTTAAAGCGGTTTTCAAATGAGTGTCGCATAACCAAACCCAAAGTAATTACTCTGGTCAATCAAAGAGCCACAATGAACCAATGCAAATGCAAGTTATTAACGTCAAGTGTGCGAAAACGCGTGCGTGGAAATCACGAATGGTTCAGTTTGGTTTTACGTTTGATTGGTTGAGAAAGTGGCGCGAGTTTTTTTGACCAATCAGAGAACGTAGTAGAGTAAAACCAAAATTACTGCTGCCTAATCCTGACGTAACCCTAACCCTAAGATAGCCCTAACCCTAAGGTAGTCCTACCCCTAAGGTAGCCCTAACCCTAAGGTAGTCCTACCCCTAAGGTAGCCCTAACCGTAAGATAGCCTAAACCCTAACTGTAACCCTAAGGAAACCCCAACAGAAAGAAAACCCTAAACCCTAACCTTAACCCCTCGCCCTAACGTATCCCTTACCCAAACGTAATCCTAACCCAAAGGTAAGCCCAACCTTAAAGCAGCCCTAACCACAAGGTAACTCCAACCCTAAGGTAACCCTAACCCTTAAGTAGACCTAATCCTAACCCTAAGGTAACCTAACCTTTAAGTGGACCTAATCCTAAGCAACCCACCCTCTCAGGTAGCTATAACCCTAAGGTAATCTAACCCTAAGGTAACCCTAACCCTAAGGTAATTCTAACCTTAAAGTAGATCTAATCCTAAGTAACCCTTGATCTCAGCTTAAGTTAGGGTTGCCTTAGGATAAAGTTACTTTAGGCGTAGTGCTTTCTTAGTTGTAGTGTTAGGGTTGTGGTTGCTCTAGAGTTAGGGTATCTTAGAGATAGAGACACCGTAGGTTTAGGGTTATCTTCGCGTTATGGTTACGTTAGTGCTAGGTTTATGTTGCTGTTAGGGTTATCTAAGGGTTTAGGATACCTTGGGTTTTTTATGTCAGGTATCTGATTTTCAATTTCAGGGGTTTTGTAATTTCTTAAGTTTAAACTTACTTGCATGCGAATTTAACATCTAAGGTAATTATTTTGAATAACCTTTGGTTATTTTTGCGCTATTCCCGTTTGCGACTTCGTTATATCAAACTGAAAAATTGAGGAAAATACACTATGGAAGTTTGCTAAACCAAAAAGCCTTTAGCCATTGAAACCATTGTGCAATCTTTTTGGTCAGATGAGGATTATTGGTAAATATGTCAAGTTTAAGCTAGTTACCAGTCCCTCTTGTTTGTTGCTTGCTTAGGTTGAGTACTTGTAGAGGGGATACGTGAGGGGAAATTTGCTAGGACCGTTTTGAGCAAAGTGACTTTCCATTAATGAAGCAATTGTTGCTAATGGCTAGCTTTAGGAATTGTTGTGATTCACATAAAACTCATGTAGACTGTGTTTGGTGTCTTTCAGAATAAAATGTAAAAGTTTGGATTTATCAACTGAGTTGATGAGGTAATTCGCTGACGTTTCGAGTGAAGGGACTCGCTCTGACAAAGGGCTAACGCTCGAAACGTCAGCTTTAACTCTCAAGTCAGTTGATAAATCCAACGTTTTGTGTTTCACTTCCCCACAGACGGAGCATCACAGTTTCTTTGGAAACTAGCCCCATTGTTTGAGATTATATTGTACCCGACCATTTAGCCGGGCTTAAAGGCATAAGAAGCGATTGTAAGTTTTAAGTGTACACGAGACTGTTCAAACGCGTTTTTTCTTACTCGCCCTGGAAATAGCGCGACCAAAACGTCACCTGATTACCATATGTGACACCATTCGATATGATAAGAAAATCAACATGGCGTCGAGGTAGAAAAAACTTGGCAGGGTTGGCAAAGAGTCATTTTAGTTAATGAATCTTTGGGACAAGTGGATCAAAATATATAATTGTGCTGAATGAGATTTAGGGTGGAAGCACTGCTACTTACTGGCGCTCTTCTCTTTGCCATATCCTTACAAGTCCACATGTATGGTGGTGGTTATGAGGGAGATGGGGAGGGGGGAGTTTGAGCTTAGCACGAGAAAGCTGTGAGAAAATCAACATTTCTGAGACGGCAACAAAAGCTATTACAATATGGGATGGGTCTCATTAATGTTTTAATACGATCTTTTAGTCGTTTGTCCTTTCTTCGAGCGCCAAATTTGCTATAAAAATACAGCTTTAGAAAACTGTACTTTGACTAACTTCCCTAAAGGTAAGAGAGTCCTCATAGATTGTTAGTAAGAAAATGATTCGTCTTGTCAGAACGGCTGTCATCGGTTAACAGACCCGGTAGAGAGTGCAAAGAAACAAGTGATGGAAATGGAGAGGGGCCGGGTGAAGTACAGAGTGCGCCTGTCCGGAAGACAGAGCACGGTTTAATAGCTCTTTTCACAGTAAACTTTTCTACTGTGTTTTTCATTTACATTACAATGTATGTGAACGTGGATGTGAGGATATTTCGGGCAATTTTTGCGTTTTCTGCCTGAAATTTCCTTACATTCACGTTCAAATACATAATAATATAAATGAGAAAAGTCAACTGTGAAAATGGCTGTTCCAAAGTGTGGTCATTTTGTCAAAAATAGACGGAACTTTTTAAATCTGTGTTTTCACTTTTTAAACACATGTTTATTGATTTAACTGGTAATAATATCAAATTCCAATTTTACATCATGTTATAAACATATATACAGATCTCTTATTACAAGAATAAATCTTTTTCTTTCTGCTATATATGCATTATTGCAAAAATATTTTCTTTCTGTACTTTGCCTTTGGCTATTGAAGATAACTAATTTAGAAAGCATACCTTGTTTCTCTTAGGAGAGAAATTTTCTAACATCTACTTAAAAAGTTTTGCAGTAAAATACATTTTAATACCTAAATATAATAATACAGCGTATGGACTTTCACGTAAGGTAAGGAACAATTTTCAAAAATAATCTATTAAAATTCTTAAAAGACCACTTTTCTGGAGATCTTTGGATTTGCCTAATTTGAGAATGTGTTAAGCTCTAAAACATCGAAAACCTCCGTCAATAAAGGGAGAGTTCTCTTATACAGCCAAGCACGAACCAGTAGTCTGGAAAACAGATTAACGAGAATCGAAGATAAGACACTAACCAAGATTTTTTCTCTTGTGTTTCACTGCCAATTTTAAGTTGTGGCTTTAAGACAGTCAAGATCAAACTAAGCAAAGGGAAAGAGAATTTGCAGGTGTCTTTATTGTAAAGTTGCAGAGATACGTTTAAATTCGACATTTACTTCATCCTGTTTTGAACAACCCGGCCCAGGTGACGGCTTCATTTGACTGCTACAATTTTCCCGCGCTTCGCACCCCCTGCAGTGAAATTTTCCCGCCAAAAGCGACCGACTCAATAACTTGCTCCAAAAAACCGTTCAAACAAAGAAAACGTTCTAAGTTTTTAATAAACTGCTCCTTCTATATCCATATCCATTGGCTGCTTATATTCACGTCTGGTATCGCTTCTTTTTCTCCTGACTTTTGAATTCCTTGTCTTGTCTTTCAAATGATTTCTTTGGTACTCCTCCGAAATTGTCCACATCGACCTGTATGGTCGCGTGGGGTCTGGGACACGCACGAATCTCTTTCTGAGCGACAAGGTGTGACGAACAGCGTTCTGTTGAAAGACAACCAATATATCCGTTTATGAGTATAAGTGTATTGGAAAGTACATTTCTACAAACTACTAAAGGACAAATCTAGAATGATTTCCTAGACTATTCTGAGAACAAAAACCATTGTCTGTGTCAAAAGCCCAACTATGGCATTTAAACAAGCCGAAATTGGATAAAATTCCACGTGTAACATTAAAATTAGTCTCCTTCGTTTCTCGAAATAGAACTGCAGATGGAACAATTAACCAAATTGCCCCACATAACTTTCTAAGCTTGTTTTTGTCATTTGTTTTCTAAGGTCACCAGATGCTATCTTTACTAACTGTTTCATGCACTTTGTTCCGGTCTTATAACCAATGACAATATGCTATTCAGAGTTAATATTTTAAGTATTAAGGAGCGCAGACTTCAACCTTTCACACCCAAGATTGGCCAAAGTCCAGAGTGAAAAAGTTGTTGCCAAAATGTTTTCTTTCTGTTAGAAAATCGGAAAAACGAAGAGCACCAGTATGAGGAACTGGTCTTCTGCATTCATTTGAATGGTCACGTTGTCAGATTTCGTCAGCTAAAACTGAAAAGCTAGAAGCACCTTGTACAAACTGCACAAGTGCTGCACACTGCACCATACTGAGGAACTAATTCCCAGTAGCTGCCATTTGAATGATCACACCGTGGGGTTTATCTATATGCTTAAACGTTAGCTACGATCGCACCGCGGGGTTTGTCTACACACTCAAACCACATTAACTAACTTAAGGTGTGGGTCTCTCCGGGGAGTTAAAGGCCTCAAACACAAATCACTGTAACAATAATCGTTGACTGTATGCTCGCGTGCACGTAAAGAAAAGACAAGGAAGCTCAAAAGCTGAAAAGACAAACGTAAAGCCATAACGTCATTACCGTCTTTTCGGACCAGATTTTGAGGGAACTGAAACATGAGTTGAAACATTATTTTCTTGGAAATTGAGAGCTACTAATTACACTGTCACTGTCACTGCACCACTGCTTGTCTGCATCATTTGAATGGTCATGTTGTAGGATTTTGTGAGCTAATACTGAAAAGCTAGAAGCACCTTGTACATAGTTGCTTACTGTACCATACTGGGGAAGTAATACCTAGAAGCGGTAATTTGAATGACCACACCGTGGGGTTTATCTACATACTTAAACGTCAGCTATGATCGCACCGTGGGGTTTGCCTACACACTTAAACGTTAGCTATGATCGCACAGTGGGGTTTGTCTACACACTCAAACCACATTAACTGACTTAAGGTGTGGGTCTCTCCAGGGAGTTAAAGACATCAAAAACTGTAACGATGATCGTTGACTGTGTGCTCGCGTGCACCTGAACCAAGAAACTAGAAAACAAGGAAGCTTAGAAGCTGAAAAGACAAACGTAGAGGCATATTGTCATCGTCTGCCTCTTTTGACCAGATTTGGGGGGGGCTTAAACATGAACTGAAACCCTTTTTCTTGGAAAGTGATTACACTGCCATTGTGTTTTAATGGCGCCAGAGTTTCATTGCTTTGAAAAGCTTAAGTATCCTGACAAAGGATGTCTGCATCCTTGTTCTCTATTTTTAGGGTCATTAACTCCTAACTAATGGGCTGACCCATTTCTTCTAGATATTTCCCAAAATGGGCCATGGTAGCAATCATTTCACACATTAAAATATGGACAATTATCTCGTTTCCTCGAGGCTAATTTCATCGTAGGGGTTGAGAAATGTGAAGTACACAGTACCATTTTTGGTCAAAATGCTTAATTTCATGTCTTATTGTCAAATCTTGAGCTATGTGTCTAGCCTGCGGATAAAATTCTTGGGTTTAACCATGCAAATGAAAGTTACTGAGTTGTTAAGGTATTGGGTTCTTTTGTGTGATGCGGTTTTTGATATCAAAAAGGGCAATTTGTCCTATGCTCGAAATATCTCATCTTTATCTATTTGAAAACAAACAGGCTTCATTACGCGAGACGCTGAAGGACCCAAGGGCCTTTTTCCAACAGCCTTTTCATTAAAACAATGTTTGGGGCCCTCATATAACAAACGAATGCATCTTCATGAGGAGGATATTGTATTTTTTGTCTTGATAAACGACAATGTTGTTCAAACAGGCTAGCTGGTGCCAAATCCTCTGAGGCACGCCCTAGCTAAAAACACTCTCAAAAATCACTTTGCAAATTACGAAAAGTAACATGTGCCGTAGGAAAGTGCTACTTAATAGCTTTCTTTGAATGGCCACACTTTAGGATTTTGTCCTCAGACTCAAAAGCTAGGACCACCTTGTACAGCACAATAAACAGCACCACAGCAAAGTGCTGCTCAGTGGCTTTCATTTGAAAGGTCACACTTTAGGATTTTGTCCTCAGACTGAAAAGATAGAACAATCTCGTACAGCATATTAAACAGCACGACAGGAAATTGCTTCTCGGTAGGTTCAAATTGAATGGTCACACGTTAAGATTTCATCGGCAGACTCAAGAGTTAGAACCACCTTGTACAGCATAACAAACAGCACCACAGGAAAGTACTGTTCAGTAGCTTTCATTTGAATGGTCACACTTTAGGATTTCATCCACAGACTCAAAAGTTAGAACCACCTTGTACAGCATAATAAACAGCACCACAAGAAAGTTACTGCTCATTAGCTTTCATTCGAACGCTCACACTTAATGATTTCATCCACAGACTCAAAAGTAAGTACAACATGACGCAAACAAAGATTTGACTACGGAATTGACGAATCAGTGAACGCCTTCGAACTTGTGAGGGGAACTGGTCAATGTAAGAGTCCAAAATGCTGTATTTGTCGTCAGTGTCAAGAAATGCGGAAGATTTGTATTTTATTTGGGTGGCAACAGAAGACAACGGTGATATGCTTGAATATCTGTGCTTGAATAAGACGTGAACTTCGAGGGGCTGACTGAGTCAGTAAAATTACTCGCTTAATTTCCCTAGTTTAAAAATATCAGTTTCCTATCCAACGAGGAAAAACTGATTTAGTAGACTGAAACGTACACAGGAAGACTTAACTTTAGACAAAAGCGGAAGACGGGGCATAGGAAATGGCTGTTTTAGGATGCCGTTGAATAAGCTAAATCCTTGATCGAAGCCACGAAGGTCAAATACAAAGCCATCTTTGCCCTTTAATTTCGAGCCTCAAACATAAAACAAAACTTTGGTGTTAATTACACGATGAATTGTTTGCTACATCGAGTATTTTTGAGTATGAAATTCAGACCGTGTTTTAAAGTAAATATCAAGGGGGCAAATGGATTTTTTCGGTGTAATATCTGTTCGGAAGTGAAACCCTAGTCAGATATTTGGGTTTATACGTGGTTTAAAAAACTATAGTTTTCTTTCGTTTCCATAAAAGTAACATGCCTTTCGTCTTCTAACAGATAAAAATGGCGCAAAAACAGTTAGGATTTCTGGAAACAGGCGAAAGTACTATTAAATACCGGAATTAAGATTATTCAGTCAGTCAAGCAATCCGCATAGATTTAAGCTGTGTCAAATTACGCAAATTTCTACATTTATGAGGTCCTAGAAAGAAGTGGGAAAGGAGAAAAGAACTGCCCTTGCAGCTTGCTGAAATGGCCTCGCTGGGCTCCCTCTCTTAATCGACTAAGGCTGAAGCGAAATCAGGCGCTATCTTCAATCGTGCAATCCGTTTTAATCTTATCTAATACTCAGCATCCGTGCTACTAACTAGCCTTCTAAAGTTTATATTTTGGTTCCCCACCGGTTAAGACCGCCATTTTCAGGGTTTGGTCGACTTTAAAACCAGTTTGAAAGCAAGAAGAGCAAAATAGAGCGCCTCGCCCTTCCCATAACAGTTAATCTGACGTTAACAACATCCTAAATTAGACAAAATATTTTTATAACACCTAAAATATTTTCCATAGCATACAAAAAACGGAAACAAAAGTCTTCAATTTGTCTAAAAATCTATTGAAAAGGATCAAATTTGTTGCGCAGATTCCAGAGTAGCAGACTGGTTTAGAATGAAGTTCTTTACTTTGCATATTTTTATAGTAGACTGTAAAAGAAAAATCTGTTATGAGCTTTACATTTGAAGTCCTAGATTGCGCAGACAAATAACTGTTATAAATTCCCCAAATTCGATATAAATCTAGTGAGTAGGGGTGCGAGCAAAAAGACTTGAGGCATTTCAACAAATTAAGCGTGGTCCAGGCGAATTACTACGTAAATCATTAGTTTCACTTCTCGATTTTGACTCACCTTCCATCCTTGAACAGATAAATAAGATCCCTTGTCACTGAAATACGGCACATTTTTGACAATCCAGCTGTAGATGTCGGACAGGGTCATCATGTTGTCAGCTGTGGACGTTATCGCCATTGTGATCAAGTCGGAGTATGAAGCTTTTCCCCAGGGGTTTACCTGTTGTGAGCGTGGTCGTGGAACAGGTGTCTGTGCTCCTCTTGGGCTTAGCATTTCTGGGCTGAGATTAATCAACGCGTCATCTCTGCTGCTGCTGGATCCCGAAGAAGCGAACGAGCGAGGAGATTCTAAGTTTTCAATCTCATCTTCTTCGCTGTGGACATCCTCCTTAACAGTCAGCACTCCCTCTTCTATGGCTTCAATATTTTGCATCTTTTGCTCCACAACGCTTTGCCTTGGCGGTGAACTGTGTGGAGATATTAAAACCGGGAAACTGCTATAAACTTCTCGACATAGCCGGTGTTGTTCATGAGTGGGTATCAATGCGGGCCTCCACGAGATCCACCCGGGTCGCACTTGCTCTGCAGCACAGCTGCACTCGTGTCTACCATCAAACATATTTCGTGACTCGTGTATACCACTGCTATCCATCCAAACAGTGCTTCCAGGATCTTGAAGTTGGAAGGAAGTTCTTGGGTAGTGGATCTGTGTTTTAGGAACTTGTCCATTCCTAAGAGATTTGTTCACTGAATCTGGCACCTGAATAAACATGCTTCGTTTTGTCTTGAATGTGACTAGTTTAACACTCGTTACGGATATGCAGTCGCACTGAAGTTCCGAGCGTTGATATAGTTTTATTTTCACTGACGATCTATTACCGGAAACACTTATGTCGTCACTCGAGTCACCTCCGACGTTAAACGAACGATTATGACGTCAGTCGTAATTGTCCTTGAATTGAAAGAATGAAAAGTCATGGCCGAATAAACATCAGGCCTGAAGAAAAACATTTAATTTGGAGATCTTTCTCGTGATTTAAGCCTATATTGTAAACATAATCTGGAAGTTTGAAATATTTACTTATTATAAATCGCATTTTTGTTTTTAAATGGCGGCATTTTTAAGTTATTAAAGTAGTGCAAAGTTCGAGGCGTTTGAACTGCACTTAGTAACGGCAAAGCCCTGTAAACATTTACATACTTGCGTTAAACCCTATTTGGGGGTGATTATTGACAGACATTGGCATTCAGCTAAACAAAACACGCCATTTTAAAAACATTTTAATGCATACTACATTAGGAAAGTAAATAAATCGCGTATCAATCTTAAGTTAATATTTTTTAAGTCATTCCATATCGCACGTTCAGCTTGTATCTAATATAAAATGTTCCTTGTGTGACGATATAACCACCAACGCAGTGACGCGTCCTTTTGTGACAACAAAGTAGCTCACTCGAAAATCTGAGCAGTGAGGTCTTTTCTGATCGATGCACCCTTGATCGGTGATGTGTACAATGCGTTGGCAGACATGTTTGGGAAAAAACAAAGCTGTAAATTAATTGAGCTGTTAACGAGACATTGAACGACCTTTCGGTGCGTGGATAAGAGATTTACGCGGTTGTTTATGCTTTTATATTGCACTTTTTGTTCGAAGTTGTCATGGTTGTAAAAACCATCTAAAACAGTCAATCACAGTCGAATGAAAAACTTATTCTCCCAAAGGACTCAGTGTCGGCTAATGTAAGAAAGTCAAAATTTCTGTAAACCCGACGGAATACATCACTATTATCTCATTTAGTGGTGGAATCTTTCAAAATATTAAAATTTAGTCTTCGCATGCTAGACATCTGTAGTGAATCAATTTTTTCCAAACGCTGTCGTCAAGAAAGCGTGCTGTGGTTAACCACACCTGTTACATGTACCAAAACTTCCCTTGGTGTACTTGCTTGTTAAAAGTTACGTGCTTTATCAACACAAAATTATTTACTTGATTCAGCTGGAAAATTGCAGTTTGTTTTTGAAACGCGCGTTTGTGAAACAAAGCTAACAAAGCAAGCTATTGAGAGTCAAGACAGAAGGGGAGGGCGAAGGATCGTTTCTCCTCATTTTGTCTTTGAATTTGTTCAAATTAACATTTGTTTGCCCTGTTGTAAATAAAAATCCCTTCAATTCACTGAATATGCTGAAGAGCTAGACATTCCTTTCAGTGACAGGAAAATGATTTAGCAATTGTCGAAAACTATTGAAGCAAGATGACCAAGTTGTTCCAGTTTCAGTGAATACCGGGCTTCCGCTGATCCGCGGCCATCTTTTCAATTCCCATTCCCTGATTCAGAGAAAGCCATTCATTGCTTATTCTAAGAACGAAGGAGGAACATTTGTATTTATTATGACTGTTTACCACGAAGGGTCCACCAAAAGTCGGACGTTAGCTTAGACAACTTGTTCTCAATTAAAGGGAGGGTGGTTGTTGCGATGTAAACAGAAAGACTGCAACATCGAAGAATAAAATTAAATATGTCGACTGAGTAATAGGGCCAAAAATAAAAACAGGAACAACTACAGTCGTGTCTAAAACTGTATCGCGTGTGGGCTGATATGAGCTTTTTAGTCGCTCTATAAAACTTACTAAAAGCCATTGAAATATCACTAAACCAACGAAGGTTTTCTTGGAGACTGAGAGAAAAAATGCCTTCTTTCATGCCACATCCAATCGATCCGTGGACACATAACTAGCCTGATCACGTACTCTTCCCAATGTTGCTTATAAACTGCGATTCCTTCAAGTGTGTGGACAAAGGTAAGGAAATTTAAATCGAGCTTGAGATCCGTTTGCGTGATAACCATTAACCTCACTGATGTCTGTCAGAGGTTTCCGCTCCTTTGAAATTGCTACTCGCATATCAGCTTCCGTAATGTTATTCCGCTGTTGCGAAACTTTCATTGCACGCCTCGGTGCAACTTCAAGAGTTTTGTGAGTAACGCACCCATTGAGTGTTATTTCAAGCTTTGATTGCTATCTTCAAGTTGGTAAACGGGCCTAAACTTCATCAAAGGGCGTAAACCAATTCACAAATCTCTTAAATGCTCCCAATTTTCGAGCTCAAGAATGGAATAGTGGCGAACGGTCATCGCTTCAAGAAAATACTGTTTGAAGGCTTTTAAATGGCCAGCCTCTGTATTCATAAAATAAAAAGGTACACGCACAGTTACATCACCCAATGTTTGACTTTGTTGCAATGATGAGCAAAATTATTATTATTATTAACGACAACTACAGTTCAGCCAACATGAATTTTATTCAATATTTAGAAAGGATGACCTGACGGAAATGACATCGGTTGTTACATTAGTTACGATCATGAACGACATTTTCATAATTCCTACAAAATATCACGACTATTTCTTTCTTTCCTTTTCCTCTTCAACTTTGTGTGACAAATAATATATCAAATTCGTCGCTATAATTGTTGGAAGGGTTTGGTCGGATAGACCCAAGCGTCACCGATCTGACGGTGGACGAATTGACGCGAGCTACCCAGGAAAGTGTGTGACGGGCTGGAGGAGCCACACAGGGTCTGCAATGACGCTCGGCAGATGACGATGAGGACTATTTCTGTTGTTAAATGTACATTTATCTCAATTAAGGGCGAGCGCAGATGATGCAACACTATCAATATTAGGCTGTGCAGCTTTACAGAAGTATTGGGCTAGAATGAAATGGGGGGAGGATTTTGACATAGAGCTGTCTGGTGAGATATATTTGTAATTACTATTTTTGTAGAGGCAATGTAATTAGGGACTCGTTGACGTGGAAGACGACCGTCCTAGCGAAATACTTAGTAATTCTGCACAGTTCATGGAAGGCCCACATTCTGTGTGACACTATATATCCAGCTGTGCTGGTTAGTTGTAACCTAAACTAGTTTAATTAAGTGAATGAAATCAGTTGCGAACTTAGAGCGCCCTTCATAAAGTTGTATCTCAACTTGAATCACCTCACCCAAATTGCTGACAATGGTGAACCCGAATTGTCACTTCTTCTTCCAAATTTTAACTGACGACACTTTTTAACTGCCAAAATTTAAAATGATTGTGGAAAATGGCCGAGGCAGCTAGCAACGTACCCCTCATTTCAACCTGCAAAATAATCCTGCCTTTGTCTCACAATCCAGCTGATGGATGACCTGGCTGAAAACGGTACAAATGGATTGAGAATGAAAATTGCTTCTTCAGGGTTTTACCATCCACTGCAGGGGAACCAGTGGTCAACAGCATGGCTGCCTAATAATTCACTTTATAAAAAGTTGTGTCATAGTGTTCAATTCACTTTCCAAACACAAGAGAGCTCAGATAATTTATGGTCAATCCAAAAATTGTTTAAGATAGCGTATCTTTTCTCTGCTTTAATACAAAAGTAGCATGGCCCATAGTTAATGACAACAGATCAACGGGACCCTACGCAAAGACCGTTGCGTCTTTCTCGCGATTCAAGCTACAACTGCCAATTCAGCCACAATCATTTCAATCAACAACAAACGAATTGTCTTTACTACAGCATTAAATGAACTGACACATCAGACTTAGCCGAATGATTTTATCTGGAGTTAGGACAAATTTAACACTGTCTTTCTGTCATTTATTCTTCAATTTGACAGACAACTAAATGCTGTATCTAAAGGGCCCAAAATTTTAGTGAAGTATAGCAAATCGTGTGTCTCACTTGCCATGAATACTATAAATTACCGATAAAAGTCCAAAATGTTTTAGGGTATCAGCCATATTACGTACAATAATGCTATTGTGAAATTCCACAACACTTCGATAGACTCAATGTGCACTTGATTGTATGTATTAACAAATATAAGTTCTATGACCTTAAAACCCTGGTTGACTGTGTTGAGAAACACGCCAATTACACTGAAGTGCTTATTCTGTTTCAAAAAAACTACTGACTATACTGAGACAATCGTACCAGTTTAAACTCAAGGGATACAGGATTTGAACTTCTTGCTTTAATGTGGACTGCTATAACCAAAACGACTCTTGTGTTAAAAGGTACATTTAAAACCTGCAGCATATTCCGGAATCGCAGAGAGTGAAATTGTTATTGATATGAATACATGTATTTCGACTGTTTTTCTGATTACTTTAAGAATTACGAGAATTATAAAGAATTTGTTTTGACAAACAAATGTCAGTGTCTTCTTGTTCACGTCAAGAATAAAAACAATTTTACCCCCTGGATCAATTAATGGTCTGCAGGCGTATTTCTGAACGAAGCCATTGTGCATCTAAGTATAGCAGGGATAATTTGTTAAAAAATTTTAAATCCTCTACACAAACAAAAAGGTGCTATTAAAAACAAGGTACGTTCTCGGTTAAAAGAGTGTGGCGTGATTGGTGTCAACCGTCAAGTTGGATACCCATTGTCCTTATCTAACATTTATGTCAGGGTCGGTTTTATGCACGTGGTTACAAGAAAAGTCATCGCTTGATCGATATTTTAGGTTTTATGTTCAAGGGTAATCAAAATGAACCGTTTTTATTCTTTTTAACCCAACAAAGGTTTCACTAAACAAGTGTAGCGAATGAGAGGGCAGGCATAACATTGTTTCAGACCCTTGAAGAAGCACTATGCATGTCAAATCGTTTCGTGCACCTCGAACATTTCTACTCTTCGTTAAAAACCTTGACAGTAAATTTTCTATATTTCAACTGGCAAATTGAAGCATAGTGTATAATTTTAAATCGTGCACGTGACTCCAAATTTAGTTAAAGAAGTCTACAGTCCTAACAACATTTTATTCACTTTATCTGTTCGACGTGAAGATTTCAGCATTAAAATGACAATACAACACATACAAAGATAGACATCTTCGGTCAACAGTGGCACAAGGTGAACAAAATGAACAAAAGAAACTAAAAATTGACGACATGTAATGGAGCTGATTAAAGTATTTAAGTTTATTTGCAGCCTTTGACCACAGTAGTTTTGAAAAAACTTCGCTGTACTGTAGGATCGAACGCTTGAAATAACTATGATTCACATAATCAAATAAAGCCAAATTGTGCATCAATATTAAGTCAATTAATCACAATTAAATTTGCGCAATTTTTGAAGTACCAGTACATTTGTTATTTACAAAATCTCTCGAGCCGTGGGATTCCTTTTTCACGTGAGCGGTACGCAGAGTGTAGGAGGATGATGTCATCACAAAAAAAATATTTTGTTCTGGGCATGTTGCTTACGGCGTTGAACTGCGTTCGTTGGGATAATTATATCATTTATTTTCTGTAATCCGGGCAGCCCATTTCTCTTGAATCAACAATTTTTAATATTAACTGAATAATAGCAAGTAGATTTCGCACTCTGATGTCGAAGGAAGCCATGGCTGAGCCGAGGTAAACATGTATTAAGATTTGTTTATTTTTTCTTATTTCTTTTTCTTTTGGATTCACTGTAAATGTTTTTTTTTTCTGGTTTGGTGCAAACATAGGTCCGCTGTACAAGCATTACTTGTTGTGCTATACTAGTGTCAAATTGTAGTTTACCTTTGCTTCCCCTAAGAACTAACCACTCCTTTGCTGCTTCGCTTTGAAACAGCCACAGTTTCCATTAATTTTCTTTCAATTTTTCGTGCGTTTGGAACAGCGAAATATTCTGTCCTACTGCATATTATCTAAAAAGAGAATAACTATGTCTCTAAACATCTCATTGCTGTCAAAAAGTTCAGAAAGTTGTAACATTCAGTGTTCTTTCTGAGCTTGTTTACTACCACGAACAATGAAATTATAGCATCAAGATCGTTTAATATGTCTCGCAATTCTACCTTGATTATGGTGTTTTCCTTGTTTCTAGAAGTTTTATAGTAGACAAAATTAAACACAGCGTCAGCTATTTCCAGCCTAATCCAAGTGTTATCCAAATAAATGCTCGCGTGCCGCAAAATAGACATTAATGCACCTATCTTAAATGTCTGACTGAGTTAGTTTAGTTCCTCGAAATATTGAAATCCTGACAAATTTACCCTTTCATTGTATAAGACTGGACACTGTTAGTTATATGTACATGTATTTCTGCTCTGTTCTCTGTGTTATTTTGTACTTGATACAGTTTTTTAAAATATTATGTCACAATATTTTTTAGTCAAGGTTTAAGTGTTTGTCTTTGACTGCATATTTTTGAACGTACGCAACAGCCTTTTTTGTAGAAATTTTTGTTCACGCACAAACTTTTAACACCAAGAATAGACACAGGATGTGATAAAGGTTGCTGATTAAAATACCTTAAGACCTATGAGAAAATAATTAAACAAACAGGCGTTCAAGAATTTACAACTAATATGGCCGACCGATTCTGTGAAGGCTGGTCTAATAGCCTGTTATTATTCCTTCTTATCCGAATTATTGCCAGTTGAATTTAAGCGATGAATTGTCTTTGTTTACAATAGTGGGCTCAAACGGTGCTTAAAAGGCCCCATAAAAAGCCGGATTAGCACTTTCAAAAGGTATTATATTTACCTGACTAAGATGTTGTTGTGTTGGATAATCTCTGTTTAAATTACTGTGTTTACTGAAAGCGTAAGTCAATGTGAATAAAAAGGCGATAAATATACATTTGCGTTTATTTGGTTTAAATTATTTTCCTTATAAGAATGTCAACATGCATATTTTCTGAATTTTCTTAAGTCATGGCCAAAGACTACACTATAATTTTTCGGCCATCTGATATGAACAACGTACAACTACAAATTTGGACAAATTTCGGTGGTTCGAAAGAGCAACAGAGCTTACCGTGGCTTAAAATTCCCCTGCTATAAATTTTGAGGGATAGTTTAAAAAGCATCCAAAATAAAATTGTTCAAGGAGAATAATTTACATGATTACACTTATAGAACTGAATTGAAAATTTACATTAAACCCGGGTTAGCTATAAACCCAGCCACTAAAAACCGGACTTCTCCTAGATTTTATCCACATGAATATGGCCGTAACGACCTTCTTTTTTAAAGGTTAATTGTAAGGTAGTAGTGCAAACGTGAACAGAACAAATCGGGTTTAATTTTTGGATGTTGTGCTTGTGTTTCTAAGCCTAAATATTCTTGTTGTTCTTTAACCAAACTGCCTTGTCACACTCGCGTGACGTCCGAGGGTGGGTGAGGCTCTTTGCGTCATCACTTAATTGTTTACTATTGAATTGTAATATAGCGTGTCGCTTCAAGATGTCTTTCACTCCTGAAGAGTGGCTCACTCCCACAATTGTCCAAAAAGTAACCAATTTCAAATTTCTTAAACAGCCATTTAGATTTCTCAAATGTTCCCCGCACAAACAAGCAGCCCTTCTGGAAATCTTTTTACCGTGATCTAGGAACCTGATGCATTCACTGACTCAAAAGTTATTAAAGTGAAAAAACTAGTCCTAACCAAAACAGCAATTTGATTCGGTAAAATTTGCAGCACAGAAATGAAGACCAACGGCTTCACACTCTCAAAAGTTACAAAAAATTCAACTTTGACGGTACATTTGCAAACGCATCGTGTAACACAAAATTCACTATTGTCAGCCCTCGCATTTCCTGTCAAGTCGATTATATACTACTAGTAGTTTTTGCATAGTGGCGCTTCTGCGTTTATCGATACAGTGTTGATATTTTCGCTGTCTTTTTAAGATGAAATTGGCCTACACATTAATTTCTATTACTTTTACAGCAGAACTGAATGCATTTCTCATGTTTGAAACTGCTTGCGATTTACAAGATTTACAGACACTTTATCAGTGAAGTGACAGATACACCTGCCAATATCAGCAATTAACTGTCTTTACTGACGCACGGACTGACTATAGAGCAAGTGTGCTGTGGTTAACCCCACCTTCCAAATGCATTAATCTCCCTTGAGCGGTTTTGTACAGGGTCATGTATCACTGAGAAGACTACTACAGTGACAGGAAAACGATCCAAAGCCAGCGAAGATGCCACGTGTAACTAGTTGAAATTCTTTTGTCGACTGTCTGATTTCTTAGGACAATATCCAGTCTGCTTCCTGTTAATCTTAATTGTGTAATTCACTGAACGTGCATTTAAACTGCAGGTTTACTAGTCCTGTTTTCTTATTGTGTTTATTTCAAAGTTAGCTTCGAGAAGGAACCATCTGTGTCTACTTAAAAAGAATCATATGCAAGAGGACTTTGAAACAAAACCCGTAGAGGCATTGTAAAGATTATCCAAAAAATCAAAAGTAAACAAGTTACATAACTACGCCTTAGCCAACAATACCGCCATACCATGGCGTGATATTTTTTTTTCTTTTTAGTCGAGCGAGTTAAGAATCACTGCATTGATAAACCACATTTAAGGTGATATATTTAATTTAGCTTGATGCCATCAGCTAGGACTTTAAAAAAATGATTCGTTTATTTGTCATCAACTCGATATATCAGATGGACCCTTATTTCTGTGCTCAGGTCACGTACAGGTTTTGCAGTTTTAATTGTTCAAAGTTCAGCCTTTATGAAGAGAGTGAATAATAAATGCAAGGGGAATCTAACAGAGTAAAGGTTCATTTCCGACGATTCTATGAGATGATATCCGTTTCGGTTTAAAATCGTACCGCACAAATTAGCTTCCGGGTGTAATTCCGCTATTGCGAAATGTTTTGTGACAGTACACGATATTAGACGCTCGCTTGAGTGCATTTTCAAGAGCAACGCGATATTACATTTGCTGAGTAATAATAATTTATGCTTGGATTTATAACTTAAGGTGATCGAAGGCGCCTCGATGTGTTATTTATAAAACTTGCATAAACTGTAATTTCAAATAGTCTTAGGGTATTTTACACGAGTTCATCAGATATTTGCTTCAGCTTCTGCGAAGATTCGATTCAGGTAAATATTGCCTTTGTTTATATTTTCATTTCCCTTGTATATCGCTCGTTTGCGTGCTATAATAAGCGTGTTACGTTTTGTCATCTTCTTGTTTTTGTACGGGCTATGTGATATGGTTTGCGGCAAAAACCGATTCCTCATCGCCAAATCCTCAAAAAATGCAACCTGATTACCGAGACTGTGCCATGCTTTTCAGAGATACAATCTATCTCGGTCTAAATTTATTAATGTATTGGCATAAACTCGTCTAAGCAATGCAATTGAGTTCTGTTTTGAAGTATCTGTAGATTTTTATAGAGGAAGTTTAAATGAAAGAAGCCACTGATTTCAATAAACAGCACTACTGCTGCTACTGCAAAGACTTGAGCGGAATTACAAGAGCACAGTTTTATGACCAATTGGCAAATGACCAAACTTTCAGCTCACAACAGACTATTGACCTTATGATAATTCAGTGTTTCTTTCTTATCATCAAGCTATTTTAATAGTTCAGAAATGGTCAATT